>MDTD01146805.1_pt1 | contig 26682 bp, 19 predicted proteins | sample 811221 | NCBI WGS metagenome assembly MDTD01 (sample SAMN05326646, study PRJNA326480) | marine metagenome | isolation source: seawater | place: Pacific Ocean: South West | collected 2011 | reverse complement strand
GGCATCGTCGTCGGTCAGATCGTCCCGGCCACCGTCGAGAAGAAGCTCAACTTCGGCGTCCTCGTCAAGCTCGGCGAGAACGGTCCCACCGGGCTCTGCCACACCAAGGAGCTCCGCGGCGGCAGCCACCACAACCGCAAGGTTCGCTTCGAGAACCTGAACGAGGGCGACGAGATCGCCGTCGAGGTCACGCAGATTCGTCCGCCCAAGGACGGTGACGCCAACGGCCGGCATCGCATCTCGGTCTCCGAGAAGGTCATCCAGGACCGCGACGTCGTCGAAGGCATCATCTGCGGCACCACGGAGCAGTCCGGCACCATCGTCACCGGTACGGTGAAGGAGGTCCGGTCCGACTACGTGCTGGTCAACATCACCGAGGGTCCGGCGGCTGGCTTCATCGGCTTGCTGCACGCGACCAAGGTGACGGGCGCCAGCCGTGAGGAGCGCGATGCCAAGATCGCGAGCTACTCCACCGGCGACGAGATCACGGCTGAAGCCATCGAGGTGAAGCCGCGCAAGAAGGGCGACCTGGAAATCTCCCTGTCGCTCGCCGCTTCCGACCAGCGGGACCGCGTGCAGGCTATCCTCGACCTGGCCGGTTCCGAAAGCGAAGCGGGTGCGATCGTCAAGGGCGTCGTCACCTCGCGGAAGGACTACGGTATCTTCGTGAAGATCACCGAGGGTCCGGCTGCCGGTCGTCACGCTCTGGTGCACGTCAGCCAGGCGCCGGGACGGAACCGCGATGAGCGCGATGCCTACGTGGCCGAAGTCGAGATCAACACCGAGGTGGAAGCCGAGGTGATCAAGGCGGAGGTCAACGGCGACGGCTACATCAACCTCGGTCTGTCCATGACCGCCGGTGCTCGCCGTGAGCGTGCGGAGGCCTTCAGCGCCCTCGCCGACGACACGGAAGCCGCCTACATGGCGTCCGTGGTGAAGACCTTCAGCGATGGCGTCCTGGTCGAGTTCGACACGCCGTACGGCACCTTCAAGGGCAAGCTCCCCGCTGGCGAGGCTCCCAATGGCCTCAAGCGGAACGACCATGTCCGCGTCAAGGTGACCTCGGTGGACCGCAGCCGCGTCACGCTCAACCGTCGCGGCCTCTGATACCGGTTCGCTGGTGTCGACAGATGACTCTATCGGATTGACGCTGCTCTCGAGTAGCTGACGTCCGGTAGGGTTGTCGAAACCCTGGAGAGGAGGCTGGTGCAATCGCGCATCAGTCTCCTTTCCTTTTTGATGGAAAAATATTATAAGATATAGTAATATACTCTCTCTTTTACCTATAAGTATGCCTGACCGTAAGGCGACGTATAAAAGATCCAGCTGTAACCAGACCACTACTTTCCTTGATCAAGCAGATCCATAGAGATGCTATCCTTGTTTCGATTCTGCCGTTTTTGTTTTAGTACTGACCATCTTCTTAAGTAATGTCGGAAGTCGCGTTTCTCAGAGATCTATCATTCGTATGGCTGTCAGCGCTTGTAAGCGGCTTTATTTTTCGGCAACTTAAACAGCCTATGATTACCGGCTACATACTTGCCGGGCTGCTTATTGGACCCTACTGTTTCAAGTTGATCGATAGTCAGGTTCATGTGTCCGACCTGGCTGAATTGGGCGTTGCTCTTCTGCTCTTCACCCTGGGGGTGGAGCTGTCCCTTAAACAGATTTTCTCTGCCAACAAGAGAGTTATTCTTGTGGGAGTCAGCCAGGTAGTATTTACCATTCTCTTCGCCTACTTTGCTTCCCAGGCTATGGGGCTCACAACCACGGCGGCAGGAGCGCTTCTGTTTGGAGCTATTTGCGCTCTTTCCAGTACAGTGGTTGTGACCAGGGTGCTTGGTGACCGTGGAGAGCTCAGTTCCCTGCATGGTTCTATCCTGATAGGTGTGTTGATAATCCAGGATCTTGCCCTGGTTCCAATCATTTCCCTTTTAACCGCTTTGAACTCCAGCTCCGAGGGGATTTTTTCTGCCCTCCTTATGGCTGCTCTAAAGGCGGTGGTTTTAATCGGTTTGGTAGTCTTTGGTGCCACTCAGCTTGTGCCGAGATTTCTTGGCAAAGCGGCTGCCACAGGCTCCCGAGAGTTGTTTCAGTTGGCGGTAATGTCGATCTGTTTAATTACTGCGGTGTTGAGCAATTATTTGGGAATGTCGGTGGAATTGGGCGCATTTTTAGCCGGCATTATGGTGAGCGAATCTATTTATGGATACCAGGCTCTAGCCGATATCCACCCTATGAAAGATCTGTTCTCCACTATATTCTTTGTCACCGTGGGCATGATGCTCAATCCGCTCTATGTGGCTGGCAATTTAACTGAGATACTTTTGTTTGTCCTCGTTCTCATGGTGGTAAAGGTGTTCATCGCTTCTCTGTCTGCCAGATTGGCTGTGGGAAGTAATCGCACCGCACTGATGGTCGGTCTGGGATTGGCTCAGATAGGAGAATTCTCTTTTGTTCTGGCGATGCTCGGTAAGAGCCTTTCCATCATCGACAACAGCCTCTACGATCTATATATCTCTGCTTCAGTAATCACGCTTACGCTCTCTCCATTTGTTTTGAGTCTGGCTCCGCGCTTGCTGGTAGATGGAGATAGAAGCAACGATCAGGCAACTCAAGATGAAGGTTTGGTAGCAGGCAGTGTGGACCTGGAAGGGCATGTCGTGCTTTGCGGCTTTGGCGCTTCTGGTCACGGTCTTGCCAGAATACTCTCTCAATATTCAATTCCGTTTGTTGTGGTTGAGCTTAATGCCGGTCTTTTGGAAGAGCTTGATGCCCGGGGTTACAGGTATATATATGGAGATGCCTGTAAGGAAGTAATACTCGAAAATGCGGCGGTCAAGAGAGCGAGAGCTCTGGTGGTGTCGGTGCGGGATCATATTAGTGCTGCCACTATAATCAATACCGCTCTTTCTAAGAATCCTGAATTGAAAGTTGTCGTTAGAGCTGCCGATCCGGCTCAGATTGAGAGCTTAAAAGCTACTGGCGCTCATTCTGTAGTCAATCCGGAGTTCGAAACCGGAATGGAGCTAACAAAGCAAACTCTGCTTGGTCTTGAGCTGGAACTGCCCGAGATCAGAGGAGCGCTGGATGATTTTGAAAAGAGGCGATACAGTCTGTTTCAACCGGAAGTTGAGGAGACTGGCAGTCTCGTGCCGTTGCCTTATGTAGATACTCTAACAATCTGGATGCGTGTCAATGATGATAAGTTGAATGGAAGGTCCATAGCCGACATTGAGTTTCGAAACATAACAGGCTGCACCATTGTGGCGGTGAAGAGAGGCGTTGAGAGAACAAACTATCCGGATCCCGGCTTTGTGCTTCAAAGAGCCGATGAACTCTGTATTGTAGGTAAACATGATCAGATTGACAGCGTTGAATCTCAATTCGATATGGCTAGATTCACGCCACTGGCAAGAGATTGAAACGCTTCAATTAAACGGACCGCCGAAGCTCTCTCCGGTCACTCGGTGAAAGCGGAATAGATAGGGAGGAGTTCCTCCGTATTGTTCTAGGAAGAGTTTGTCTGGCATTTTGTGAACCGTTTTTTCCCGCAGTGGAGAAAGGTTTTCACCTTGCGCCAGAAGAGAGGTGATTACAGGCCAGGCTAAACGATGTCCCAGATCCCCAGTGACAAGCTCGGTTACATCATAGAAGCGACTCTTTGAACCCAACTCCCTATCGGCTGTTTTCCCATTCAGTAACCATTGTGAGATTTCAGGGCTATTGTTGTCGGTTTTAGGAGCTATTATCTCTACGGCTTCTTTAAGCAGCCCCTTCCAGAAAGATTTGTCAGAGTACTGCGGAGTCGAAGTTCTTGCCACTTTAGATACGTTTGGCGGATCAAACGGACGTCCCAGGCGGGGAGAGCCATGGAGCAGTTGTGAGGTGAGAAGAGGACCATCTCGCTCTGATACCAGAACGAACACCTTGTCTCGAACAAGCTTTTCGAGGGACTCTTTCTTTTGAAGGGCCTGATGATAGTCAAAGTCAGAGGAGGATAAAACAATTTTTTCTATGGATTGGCTATGATTCAGCTCAGTGCTGTTGATCAGATCGAATGCCATTCTTGAACCGAGGCTGTGAGCAACTATAAGGAGCTTTGTTGAAGGTCTCTTTAACCTTGCCACCGATTCCACAAAATTCCTATAGGGCAGCTTGCTCCAGTGCATATTCGCTTCATCTGCTGCGTATTCAGCTGTTTTGTCGAGTGATGGCCAGGAAAATAAGATCGGCAAAACTTTTGTGTTTTGAGATTCCAATTTGTATTCCAGTTCACTACCTATGATGGCAGTGTCCCTGAGAGAATCCTGGAAAGATTCGTCGTAACCATGAACGAATATGCAGATCGTACCCTGCCAGGAAGAGACAAGTGAATCGAAGTTGCTCTTCTGGGTGCCGGAAATGCCGGAGACTGGTGTTGTACTCCAGGCTTTGTCATTGATATTCAAACGTGCTTTGAATTCCGGAAAGTTCCTCGCGTGCACCAGATTTTGCAGCAGAGCCGGACGTCTTACATTGGCATAACCATAGTCTAGGGAGCCTTCCCCTGTGTCCAAATGTCTTCTGCCCTGGTAGTCAGGTCTTGAACTGTTGCGACTCTCGTTATATCTGGTGGTGGCAAAATATACTCTGTAGTTGCCTGAGGCGCCAATCCGAAATGGACCTGCCCAGGATGCCTTGATGTAGCCCAGTAGACCGAAATTGAAAACAAAACAAAGTAAGAGAAGCCAGATAATTTTCTTTGCTTTCAAACTTACTCCTCCCTATCACTTTCTCTCAGCAGGTGTATTTTAACTGGTTTGCATAGAGCTGACTAAATCTCTTCCAATAATTGGTGAAGGATAAATGCTTTTGTGTTGATAATACTAATGCATATAATAGAAACAGTATAAAGAATGAAAACCCTGACCACTCCATCAAATAGAGCGGACGGGGTTTTCGAACAATCTTTCAAATTTGCAAACAACTTTAGCCGTTAGAAAGCGATACCAGGCTTATGCTGTCATGGGCGACAAATGCGCTCCAGGTGTCCCACATGGCGGGATTTTCCGAATGACATGCCTGGCAGACGACTTCTATACTGCTTTCGATGAAGAGTCTGGCTAGTCCGTTAGCGGTGAAGACAACGCAGGCATCCAGGTTGACTCCCGCCAGAACGAATCTGCCAGTCTCTAGATTTCCCTCCTCAACTGCCTGGGCAACCTGAAGAGAGCCATCTTTTTCATCCTTGACCAATCGGAATCGGCGTGGATGGTTGCGGGTGATGTGGAGAAGTTCCGGTATTGTCGGACCATACTCCTCGAACTGGTTTTTTATCTCCAGGAAAACAATTCCCCAGCCATTTTTCATAGCCAGGTTCAAAAGCTTCTTTACGGCGACCAACGTGGGTTTGTGGTTGGCTGCCCGCAAGCGCTCTTGCATATCCACTATCACCAGCGTGGTGTGGCAATCTTCCGCACCGGCAGTGGATAGTGGTGGGTGAGGAATATCGTTCATGTTGGTTTCCCGGCTAGATTAAAGCAGGGTACAAGCAGAGCATATGCTCCGCTTGTCTCCATGCAAATCAGTAATCAGTAGGACATCTCGTGGGAGGCGAGCAGTCGTGCGCCGAAGATGGACTCGATGGAGTTCCAGTCCGTGTTTTCGTCGGCCCAGGAAGGCGTTTCGCCGTAGAGATTTCGGAAGCTGATCGCCTTGCCGTCTTCGAAGGTGACTTCGAGCAGGTAGTCATCCTGCTGGAAGCCGGGCAGTGGCGTCATAAGCACCGAGTAGGAGGTGTCGCAATCGCTCAGCAGTTCCACGGTGACGCGGGCCGGAGCTGAAGAAAAGACTTTCCGCGTTTTTCCTTTGCGGTCGTCCAGAACGGTACTTCTACGTTCGAGCATAAATTTCTCCATGTTGGTTATTAGTTGATCTGGTCTTTTTTGAAGTGGGGCTTTGTGCAGACCGCCCCATAAAACGAGTTTGAATCAGCGTTTGGGCGGAGTTGTGGTCAGTCCGTTATTCACGAAAGCCATTAGCTCCGCTTCGGTCAATTGACCGGAGTGCTTGTGGTATGAGCTTTCGCCCTTTCGCTGCAGGATGAAGGTCGGCGATTCCCTTACTGCAAATACTTCAGCGTAAGCCGCATTGCTGAAGCTCGGGTGCTGAAGGGTCAGATTCAGGGTGGCGAACTTCACCTTGCCTTTGAAAGTGGCTTTTGCTTCGTTAAACTGCTGAAGCTGCTCTTCGGCTACTTCAGTTCCAGGAAGGTAGACGAATACGAGAATCGCTTCTTCATTGTCCGTCAGCTTCCAATCAGGTGAATAAGGCATGAGAGAAACTGTTTTTTCCGGAACAGCCGTCGGCATGCCCTGTGGCTGGTCTTTCTGCCACAGAGCCAGGGCGACGAGAAGCCCGACCAAAAGCAGTCCAATCACGACCATTTTGGACTTACTCATTTTGAGTACCTCTTTCAGGTTAATCAGGATGATGCCGTATTTAGTGCCGGGTGACCGGGCGGCATCTTCCGACTAGAGCAATAGCTGCATCTCTACCTGGATTCCATCCAGTCTTTGATGATTTTTGAGTGGGTTTCGAATGCAATCTCGGGGAGAGCATCCAGGGGAAAGACCCTTGCTTCCAGGGCATCGCTGCCGGGCACGGGGTCCTTGTCGACTGGTTTGGCCAGGTAGAAAACCAGGGTCTGGTTGCAATCTGGAGTTCCCATTACGCCCAGAAGCCTGTCGATTTCAACTTGCAAGCAAGTCTCTTCCAGCGCTTCTCTAACGGCGGTGTTGTTTGGGCACTCGTTAGGGTCTCCGAATCCTCCAGGCAAAGCCCACATCCCTTTCTTGGGAGGATTGCCACGTTTCACAAGCACGATTCCATCACCGGACGGGATGATCATCACACCGACGGTGATGGGGTTGTTCCAGTGGACAAAGTCGCAATTTGGGCATGCGTCACGGAGGTTTTCGTCCACTGTCCTGTGCTCTAGAGGTGTGGAGCAGTTTGGGCAGTAGCGATATTGGAGAGGACCAACTGGAATCCTGCGCCGTCCGAGGGGAGCAGCGAGTCCGATGTAGAAAGTCATTCCGCCAAGCAAGATGCAGGTCAGAATTCTTTCTGGGGAAAGGTCCGGTTGGAGAAAAAAACAGAAGCCGATGGCTAGCATCGTTGCAAGGGCACCGGCGGACCTGATCGGTATCAGGCGCCTCCCCAGATGCCCAGCTACCAGCATCGGTATTGCCAGTATCAGTATTTCTTGTAGGGTCAAAGCTAGTTCCTCAGAAGCTAAGCTCCAATCCGGGTTTGTTTGATTTCCCGGTTGTTGCATCAAAAACCGTGGGTCCGGAGATGACCTCCAGACCCACGGTGAGAAGTTGGTAAGGCTCCCTGCCTTACTTCAAGGTGTCGAGGTACTGGTCCAGCGACTCCTTGGAGTCGAACTTCTTGGCGTTCAGGGTGTAGCCGTCGACGAGCACGAGCATCACGAAGGCGTGCTGCTCATCTCCTTTTCGGTTGACCGTGAAGAGCCAGAAGCGATGGTCCCCTTTGGCGATCAGCTTCGCTTCCAGGGAGGCGAAGTCCGGCCAGTCCGCCTGGTTGTCGGCTTTGTGCACGTTGGTACGAGCCTGACGGGGACCGTTAAGAACGCGTCCCGAGTCTGCCTTGAGCTCATAGGTGCGCGCCTCGCCGGTGATGGCGTCGAAGAAGAGAACCTCCTTCAATGCCGAACTGGTCTGCCCATTCGGCTCCATAGGGGCGATGAGCTGCAGTCCGAGTCCTTCGAACTCCTGGTAGTGGGGCAGGCGATTCCCTCCGGTTTCGTCGGCAGGAAGGGTGTCGTCCTCCGAGAGCATCAGAATGTCTTTCTGAGCCACGAAGTAGTTGACCGGCCCGTGCTTGAACTTGGCGTAGGCCTGGGCGTACATGCGACCGAGTTCCTCAGGAAAGAGAGCAGCGCCGGGGAACTTCTTGGCGGCTTCTTCCACGGAGTAGTTGCTCGGGATGCCGTACTGGTTGATCTCCATGACACCACTGATGGTGGGGATCATGACGCCGGAGATGGTTGGGCTGTAGCTCACATGGGAGATGAGCATCGACCAGGTGCCGTCGTCGTTCTTCCAGTAAACAACCTCCGCCGGGTCCGAGAAGGGATGGAACCAGGAGAACATCGCCCTGGTCATCCAGCTCTCGTCGCCGAAGAGAAAGAAGCTGTTGTCCATGGTCTTTGCGTCCTGCCCGGTGTCATTGGCGTTCACGCGAACGACACCGCCGGTGGAGCCGAAGATCTTGCCGTACCAGACCGTGTAATGCAGGGGCACCTGCCAGTACATCTGGTCGTTCTTGAGGTCGGTCAAGAGGTGGGGGCGACCGATTGTGAGGCGGTTATCCCGGTTGGTGTTCTCCGCGTAGTGGAGAGCGGTGGGGCGCGCTATCACGCGGTTGTCCACCGTTTTGGGCATTTCAGCGATGCCCTTGGGTTCGATGTATGAGGCTATCTCACTCTCGACCCACCAACCGGTGTAGTTTGCCGCGCCGACGAGACCGGTGGCGATGACTGCCAGGATGATAGTCGCAATACCGCATTTCCGCCAGCTTCTGCGCAGCAGGAAGGAGCCCAGGATGATGCCCAGAACGGGAATCACCACCAGGGGCATCACAGACCATGCCATCACGAGCACCGGACGGATGAACGGAATTAGAGCAAGATATCCCAGGATCAGGAGAAAGATCGTCCTGAGCCAGAACTTGAAAGAACGTCCGCGGAGCCATGCAAATCGCTTCTTCCGCGGTCTCTCCGTAGCCTGCGTCTCGGGAGCAGCAGTCTCAGGAGCATTCGCAGCAGGCAGACCATCTTGTTCAGTGTTGTCTGTCATTTTTGTACATTCCTCTGATAAAGATCAGGTTGATTTTGTAGCTGCCGGAGTGACAACTACTGAAGATTCGAGATTGGAACTTCCACAGGCACGTAACACAACTAAGACGCACATTTAGTACATCTTCTTGAGGTTAAGGAACTAGGTGTTCAGCTGTTTCTGTGGAGCAATCTCGATAAAAACGTCGGGATAGGTATAAGAAAACCCTCGTGTATTTACTTAAGTGACTTCAAGAGTATTTGCTCTTGTTAAAGTACTTTTGATAGTCATAAACATTGGTCATGGTCGATTGGAAGTGTTTAGAGGCGCTGTAAACACTTCCTGACTGGCTAAATTCTCTGTTTTTGTGCTGCTGCACTAGCTATGCGAGGTTGAAGAAACTTAGTAATACACAGTAGATGTCAAGAAGAGCGGAGTCGGCTCTATGTTTTCAGCCAAGCTAGTGTTTTTGCAGCTGTTTTGAATCAGATTGCTACTTTGATGACGGAACAATGTTTGATCTCGTTGAAAACCACTATAAAATATCGTAGTAATTGTTTTTGAAAAAAAAAATTTCGAAGAGTTCGGGTGAAGGTCCAGAATTCAAAGTTTTGATTGCGTTCAAGATTTGCAAATTTCTCGAACGGTAAGTTCTTGCCTTTTGGGGTGGTGGAGAGCAACGCTTTGCTGCTCCCCGCCGTTTCTCAGTGCATCGCCATCAGGCGAAGATGATGATGAACATGATGATGATAAAAATCCAGAAGAGCGTGTTATTCATCTAGCATCCTTTCTTTGTTTTTGAGGGATTCAGACCTCTGAGGAAGTAGAAGAGAGGAAGAGTTTCAACTCTTCCTCTCTTCTGGAATCAGTAACGACATCGGAGCCTGAGAGTTATGGGCTCTCGGAAATCAGGGATGAGGTCCCCGGGGCGGACTGTAAGCGATGACTTGCTTGGGCGCTTCGTAGACCGGAAAGACCAGGTATTCATCCGGCACATGGATGACGATGTTGTCCTCCGGCGTGAAGTGTTCTTCGACGCCGGATACGTTTGCGCGGAAGGTCTTGGTCTTGGTCAGGAAGCCGTTTTCGTCAAAGTCTCGCAAAACTCTGTCCCGAGCTTTAGGATCATCCTCGTCGTAGAGGGTATCCGAAGTCGGCACGGAGCTTCCATTGCTGTAATAGATGTTGCGCAGGTCTTTCCCGTCTTCTCTGAAGATTGAAATGACCCAGGGTTGGTATTTCCCATCCCGGAACATGAAGCTCTGCTTGAGGGTCTTCTTGCCGTCTGCGGAGAACTTGGTGTGAATCAGGACACCACCTTGATCGATAGGCCCTGACCAGTGAAGAGTGGATTCAAGGCTACCATCTTCCCTGTAAAGGTTGAGGGTAGTTCCAGAGCGATCTTGGTCGACCTCCCGGCGGATTGTTTCTCCGTCAGGATAAAGCCATCTCTCTCCGTATTTGGTGCCGTAGTTGTTGCCGGAGAATACTGCTTCCACCTTTCCGTCCTCATTGTAGTTTGAGGTGGTGGTGGAGCCGTCCTCCAGAACGTTCAGCACGCTCACCAGTCGACCTTCCGGGTTGAAGGTCTCGTCAATCGTTTTGACCCAGCCTACTCTCATTTTGACCAGTGTCTGGAGGTGGTTCAGTTGTTCGGTTCCGGGGAAGAAGATCTTCCTTTCCGTTGTCAGTTCATCGATCAGGGTTGTGATCTTCCACGGCAGTCCGTTGTCGGCGTACTCCGTGTCGCTGAGATAGGTTGCTCCATCTTCGGCGATGAGCGCATGTCTCAGAAGGTGACGTTCGCTGTCGATCTCTTCAGAATGCGTTTGCGCTTCCCTGATCTTACCGGTCTCGTAGTACCAGTATTGCGAAACCTTCCCGTCCTTATGCTCCGCGACAGCGTGCATTGGGGTGAGGCCGTCTTTGAAGTATTGGACGGTGCGAAGCTCTTCTCCTTCCCTTATTTCAGCCCGAAACTCGAGCTTCTCCGGGAAGAATATTACTTCGCTATCTTTCGAAAAATCAGTTGTGAATCCAACTGCTAGCACGACAACCGCAATGGTTGCTACTGCCAGCGATATCGTAAGAGTTCGTATCTTCATCTAATCCTCACTTTGAGAATTGTGGATAGGAGCGGGTTTACCGCTCCATCCGTTTTCCTGAGATAAGCTGTTCCGAGCTTCAGGCGCCAATGGCCATCAGTCCGGACATCGCCAGAGCCAGTACCAGACCGGCAATGGTGAGAACCGCGAAGTTCAGGGCTGCCACCGCCAGTGCTGTCGCGAAACCACGCAGGCTGGCGAGGGCAGGCAGCATCCTGGCGACCAGGAAGATGGCCACACCGCTGAACAGGACCTCCCAGAGGAAGATCAGGAACGGGCAAGCCTGAAAATACATGAAGGTTGCCGGGATTCCGGTGACCAGAAGCTGGAGGGTGAACGAAGAGAGGAAGTTCCCGCCGATCACAGCCATCGTGACGACCAGAATGCTCGGCCAGAAGCCTCGGTTGAAAACGAAGCCCTGACGGGTGAAAGCAGGAGCGATGTACTTCATCGAGACATATGAGAGTCCCAGAGTGAAGACGACCTGCAAAGCGAAAGCCAGTAAGAGTGCAGAAGACGACATAGTTGTTTTCTCCATACGGGTTAGTGGCGACCCCAGGTGTTCGGTTCTTAGAGGATTTGGGGACGCGGCTTGAACTGGAATTGGTTGCTCCCGGCTGATTCATGTGCTTCGAAGCAGCCTTGCACCAAATGCGGTTGTATGATGGGATCGGACTTCGGCTTAACTGTTCAGGGCGCTGTGCACCTGAGCCTACCTGGGCCTATCAAACATTGCCCGGCGTGTGCGGCTGAGCAAGGCTCGATAACTTTTTATGGGCAGGTATTACAGTTTGGTCTTTTCCAGAAGTCCTTGAATCAAAACAGAAAGCTAATTACTCTTCGTTAATATCAAGAATCATGGGATATTAACAATCACTTCAATGTTACAGAGTACTTGTATATGCTGGTTACATAGAGCCTGGAGAAGGTTTTTCAGCATATTTTCCAGTTTATATTGGTAAAATTTATACTGACTCAGCTAGGAAGTTAGCGCTAGGTTTGTCAGTTTCCAAAGCGTGATTCTATTGACTTACTTGTTCTCTAATCCCTAAGCTAAAAGCATTCTTCTTGCAAAGTTTTTGATTCAAAATTATCGCTTTAACCACAAAGTAATTGTATAGCCAGGTATTTAACAGGGGACAAGGGTTCTCTGTTGGATGCTGCTGCAGGAACTTTGTGAATCCCGTCAGAGCAGTATTTCCTCTGGAAATTACTTCCCTCTGGTTATGAAACTTCTATGGAAAAGGAGGAATCGATGAAGACCCTCGTTTTGTTCAAGCTTCCGGATGGTAAGGGACAGTACGCTACCCGCACCCTTCTGCCGGAGCACGAGTTTCCCCGCCGCGGTCACTGCTACCTGCTCATGGACCAGGTCTATGAGGTGACCCAGGTGGTTGAGCCGATCAGCGATGAAGGCGGAAACGCCCTCATGATCAAGCTGCTCAACCTCGATCAGTCCGATGCCGAGACGATCATGAACGCTGTCGGCTCGATCATCAACCTGGACAAGGACACCGATCCGCTGTCTGGTCTCGAGGAGCCCGATCAGGTCATTCTGGTTCGTCTCAAGAAAGTGCGCAAGCAGTCGGTTCAGCTCGGCAGCCTGGTGTTCGATGTTCAGGCGCTCATGGCTCAGGCCCCTGCTGCCGCGGACGACGATGAGAGCTAAGCTCTTTTTTGAAGTCTGACTCTCTTGTTTAAGTGGTCGACTTCTCTCTGGAAAGCCTCCTCCCTGGGGGCTTTCCTTTTTGGGCTTTAATAACTAAAGCATATAATAGAACAATGAAAATTGAGATTTGGAAACTGTCTCTCTTTCTAAGCTTGTTTGCTGCCGTTCAACCAGCTCCCCAGGCGCCACCACCAGGAATTTTTCACCACTGAAAGCTCCTTCGAGATCATGTCTTGTTGGGATTTGAGCCAGATTATCTCTTCTTCTTTTTCTTCAAGAGCTTTGTCTTTCAGGTTGAGCTTCTCTTTCAGGGACTCTACTTTTGCGTTGGCTATATCTACTCTGCAATGAGCGGCAAGAAGTTGATCTTCCAGAGCCCTTGATATGGACGTGTCTTCTTGTCTATCAGTATCCGGAAGAATATCTACTACCGCTTCCTCGCGATCTTCGAGGAAGACGATTTTATCTTCTGTTTTGCTGATTTTTAATTGCGGCGCGGAGTTCTCGTGTACAACAATCAGTTGGAAAACTTCTTTTAGTTTCGTTTTCTTCTTGCCATCAACTTTTGTCGTCGCGCTGCTTTCAAAAACTGCGCAATGTCCCTCTTTGAGCGGTTCGGGTAGATCTTCCAGGAATTTTTTAGCGGCTTTGCGATTGGTCTTTGCTTTTAGTTTGTTCTTAATGGTATCGTTAATGATATCACCAAACTTTTCCAGAGGGCTTTGTTCCATTACCTCCAGCTCTCGAGTTTTGAGATTTTCGACGTCGAAAACTGCATCAAGTCCCTCAAGGGAGATGTTGTCGTGAATGGAATTGAACTTGCGCTTCCTTTGAGCCATAACTTTCCCCAATTTTTTATATGGACAGATTATGACTTGCCTGGCAAATTTCTGCAAAGGCTAAATATGTTTGGTATTCCGGTCACATATACGGATTGGAATAAACTCTATTCTTATTGCCTCTTAGCTCTCTCTAATATTGAGGGACAAACTAAATACAGTGTCAAATCAGTCTTGTTTAGAGACCAGGCTTTTGTGTAGGGAGACCACCATCGGCCTGCATAGTTTCGGAATTGAATAGGCGAATGATAGCGCGGCGCCCACCTGGGGTAGCAGTTGATCGACGGTGAAAAAGGCTCTTTCCAGTCTTACAAAAGCTTCGTGCAGGTCATTTAGCTCGATTGCTGATTTTTCCTTTTCCATGGCAAGTGATTTTGTGTAGAGAACCGCGCAAAGGAATTTAGCCACCAGGCTGTTGTATCCGCAGAGAACTGAATAGTTGGCGGCCACAGGTCCGAAATAGGTTTTGGCGAAGATCTTCATATAAATCCAGCGATTGAAGAGCTGACTCATTTCAGGAGTGAACATCTCTGTCTTGTGGTGCAATGCTTTCTTCAAATCATGGGTGCCTATTCCGGGAAGGTCTGGCTTTTTAAACAGTATCGCTGATACTCCGCTTTTGAAAAGGTAGTTGAATCTTTTCAAAACGGTGGAGAGATGTTTTGCGTCAAAGCTCTTCTTGGCCGGAAACCAGAGACTTGGGTAATGTTGCCTGATGGCCGGGAATGAGAGCTGCAAATAGTAAACCATGGCGATGATCGATTCATTGATTCCCGCTTCGCCGCCTTGCGCTTTGATGTCGATGCTGGGTTCAAAGGCGGTTAGCTGTGAGAGTGATTCTCCTTCTTTTGCCAGTCTGACTGCCTCAAGTACTATCTCTTCGCCTTCTAAAACAGTTTGCAGGAAATAGCGCTTGTCGTTCATCGCATTTCTGAAGTGTTCTTGAAGCTTCTCGTCAAGGAAGAGATACTCTTTCCAGGGGACGGTGGTATCTCCGGTGAGAGTTACTATGTCGAAGGGATTTGCTCCTTCTCCACCGCCACCGGGGTTTGGCAGTTCAATACCTTTCGCTTTCTCTTTCAGGTGATGAATTGTTCTTTGCCAGTGTTCTTCCAGCATCTCCACCTGGTCGGTGAGAAGGTCGCCTTCGTTCATGGTAGCGGCCCAGCTGCTGTAGGCTACCCCAGCGTAAATTGCCGTGGGGGTTTCTATGAATGAATAGGGGAATATTTGACAGGTGCCGGGCTTGGCTTCGGCTCCCAGTTTGCTGTGAATAAAGCAGAGATTATCCACGACAAAAGGGCATCTGCCGTTCGGCTTCGGATTAGTAAAATGAGGATAGGGAGAGTTTCCTTCTTTATAAGCTTCCTCTCGATGTACGAAAAGATCCAATCCTTCAAGATCTGGATGGAGAGAGTTCCAGTCCACGTCTTTTACTTTTTGCCAGTCAGCTTCAGTGAGGCCGATCGACCACCCGCCGCAGCATTTGCCACAACCTGAGCAGTTGTATCTCAGGTCCTTCGGAACGACCAGCGGTTTGCCAGAAGTTGATTTATCGGTCTCTTGATTCTCTAAATTGTCGGTCATGGTTTTTAGTAAGTAGGCTGTATGCCTTGTTTTAAGGTTTTTTTGACGGACCGGCAGGTCTGGTCAGTCTTCTTTATATAGCCCTTCCGTCGTTAGAATTAAACCATTTGTTTAGGGATATGATTAGTTGTTCGATAATACTATAGCATAGAGTAGAAGTGTGCTTCACTGAGAAGGCTATAGATGCCAGCCTTCTCTTGGGTCTTAGACCCTTTGATCCCGTCTCGTTTTAGCCGGATTTACGCTCCCCGTGCTTTCGAAGGCGCGAAGGGAAGAACATTGTCCTTTCTAATCGTGCAAGTACTGTCTGCCTGGATTTTGCTGTTTATTCCGGTAGTTAGGTGGCAAAATCCGGTGGCTAGAACAAGCGAGTAGTTGCCGGTTTTGAATTTTGCCAGAGAGAGAGCCAGGATCACTGAATTATGACCGGCTTCGAATTCCGCGCCCGGGTAGGCCACGATTATTCGGTTATCTGCAAAGATCTGTCCTTTGCCCCGGGCAAATTCAAAGGGCGGATTGATCATATTGATCTCTCTATTGAGAACAATGCTGTTGCGGCAGTGATTTACATTCGCACCTTGTTCCATGTTCACTATCGAACCAGGTAGTGCGATCACGTTGCTCCCTTTTCCCGCTATTACGAAGGAGCATCTTTCTGCCACAACCAGTGAATCTTCTCCGGCTATGACGATGGACCCGTGGTCTGCGATTATGCTTTGCCCCGGTTGAGTATCCACTCTCTCTCTTTCTCTTGCGTATTCGAATTCTATACCAGCTATTTCTATGTTGATGTTGCTCATGTCAATCTCCTGGAACAAAAAGAAGCCAGGCATTGGCCTGACTTCTTCGGGGTGAGTAATGAGAAAGCTATAGGTGCGCTTGCACCGTTAAGCGATCCGCTAAAACATGTCGACTCGGCTGTACATCTCATCGAGACGGCCTCGGTCGATCCTAAAACAAAGGATGAAATTCATCTGTTTGGGGCTTTTTAAAACACTTCTGGCGGGCGTTACCTCTCTATTTCGCGCCATTGTATTTGGTTGCCTTGATTCTACGGATGGTGGCTTGCTGATAGTAGTATCGGTTCTTGACGCACCAACCTGTATTGCATATAGGTAGCACTGAGAGTCCTGGTTTTTACAGGATTGATAGCTCCACAATCTTGACGATTGCGTTGGTTTAACACTTACCGGTTATACAAAATATGGCTTTAATTTGTACTTTTGCATGGACATCGGATCAAGATATTTTGTTGCTTTTCAGCACCATCAGTTTGATCCGGCTCATCTCTTTTGCCGAGTGGTAGATACCGCCTACTCCCAGACCGGAAGCATCTCTACCGCCGAAAGGCATCCAGTCTACCCGGAACGCGGTGTGATCGTTTACCATCACAGCGCTGGCGTTGATCCTTTGTACGGCGTAGAGAGCAGTATCAAGGTTCTCCGTAAAGATTGAAGCCTGGAAAGCGAATTCCAGGTTGTTGGATTCTTCGATGGCGTCATCGAGATTTTTGTATCCGTAAATAGCTACCACCGGTCCGAAGATCTCCTGACGAGATACTTTGGCTTGAGGTGGTGGATCAAGCAAGATTGTAGGTTCGTAACAGTAGTCGCCGACTCTCTTGCCTCCACAGATCAAGCTGGCTCCCTGGTCGACTGCTTCTTTTACCCATTGGTCCACCCGTTCCACTTCCCCTGGTCTGATTAGTGGTCCGATGGCTGTCTCCTTCTTCATCGGGTCCCCGACTTTCATAGTCAATGCTTCTGCTTTGAGCTTCTCGGCAAAACTTTCTTTCATCGACTCAGGCACAAAGACCCGTTGGACTGAGACACATACTTGCCCGGCGTGGTAGAAGGAACCTTTGGCCAGGGGCTTTATTATGTGATCGAAGTCTTTCAACTCATCTAAGATGACGGGAGCGACTCCGCCATGCTCCAGGGCGCAACGGGTGCCGGCGGAAAGTTTGGAGCGCAGATACCAACCTACTTTGGAAGAGCCTATAAAGGAGAGATAGCCTACCCGGCTGTCTGTGGCAAGTTTCTCCGCATCGGCGTTGTTCGTAATTAGAAGTTGGCACCATTCTTTTGGCAAGCCGGCCTCATGGATAAGCTTGACCAATTCTTTGCAAGAGAGCGGTGTATCTGGAGCCGGTTTAACAATCACGGGGCAACCTGCCGCGATGGCTGGAATTGTTTGGTGCACAATCAGGTTTACTGGATGGTTGAAAGCGCTCAGGGAGACGACTACACCGATCGGCTCGTGAAAGGTAAATCCCATTCTGTTTGTCGAAGGAGCGGTCAAGCCCATGGGGACTTCCTCTCCGTGGAGCTGGTGTATCGCTATAACTCCCAGCTTTATCCCCTGTATGGCACGATTTACTTCAATCTCAGTGTCCAGATAGGGCTTTCCACCTTCTTTAACGGCTATCTCTATGAGGCGTTCTTTGTTTTCTTCAGCCAGGATAGCCAGTCTTTCCAGTATCTCTATTCTTTTATATGGTGGTAGCCAGCTTTCTCTGTCCTGGAAGAGTTGATGGGCAGTGGCCAGGGCTTTCTCCACATCCTGGGAGTTGTTGTAATCCAGTTCCTCCACCAGAGAACGATCAAAGGGGGATTGGACTTCCAGTTTTTCGAGTGCGTTAACCACGATGAATCTACCTACCGATTAGAGTTGTGACATTCTGGATAATCTACAGGATTTCAAAAGAAGCCGCTCTTATTTAAAGGAAATCTTCTACTCTAAATAGACCAACATCTTTTTGAGTCTCAGGGGTGTTGAGGTGGTATCTGTTTTCTTTCGCTTTGACCACTATAATAAATAGTAAAATGAGGGTTTAATGAAAGTAGCTGAAGTCTCCTGTTGGCCAGGGACTTTAGTCAGCTACTTTCGAAAAAACTGGGGAGGACTTCGTCCTCGTCATGTAAGGGGGGAGATTTTCCTCTCATTCAGTCCTCTTCAATTACCGGCTTTGACCTTGTTCACAGCGACTTCGACAGCAAGATTGAGTTGGTTATCCTGTCTCTTGCTATTGTCGACGCTATGGTCAGGTTCAAGACCGATGTTGTGAATGCAATTCCCGTCCGGCTGGTAGATGTAGGCCACAGTGACCTTGATAGCTGTTCCGCCATCAAGGGCATAGGTGCGCTGCATGATACCTTTGCCGAAAGTGGTTTCGCCAACCAGAATTGCCCCACGATTGAATCTCATTGCTCCGGAGAATGACTCCGAGGCGCTTGCCGTGTTCTTGTTGACCAGGATTACAACTGGTTTGTCTCCGGCAAGATTTTGTGGTCTTGACCGGGATTCTGCCAGATTTCCTTCGCTATACTCCTCCATGGCGTTGGTGGTGAGAACGGAACAGTCTTCAAAAGCTTTGCCGTCTTTTCTGCCCCGGTGGGTCTCGTAGACTCCGCTTTCGTTGAAGAGAGCGAAGGTGGAGAACGCCTGGGATACATAGCCGCCGCCGTTGCCCCGGAGGTCAACGATATACGCTTCGGCTCCTTGCATGGAATTGAGGGCGTCTTCGACTTCTGAAGCGACGTTGTCAGAGCTGAACGTGTTTATCTTGATGTAGCCGATGTTATCGGGCAACATCTTCCAGCTGACCACATTTGTCCGGGCGGCACGCTGCTTGCGCTTCGTGTACTCGGCACGGGTGTAGTATCTGGTGTATTTGTCGTCCAGTGTTTTGAGCATGCCATCGATGGCTTTTTCCGCTTCGGACAGGTTGCGCATTATAGCCGGAGGCTTTTTGTGCTTGTCCCAGTCTGCGAGGCGGTCGGAGAAGAGGAAATTCTCATTCACCTTTGTCCAGCTGTCCGTGTACTGCTCGACCGGGTTGGTGGAGCTTCTTTCGACAACCGGAATTGAAATCAGTAAAGCAAGTAGCGCGGCCAGAATGACTACAGTCATGATCAGACCGCTTCGATTTCGAGTAGTCATTGGTTTTGTTTTTCGTGTTAAAGGCAAAAAAGAGGCGCCACCGCAAGCGGTGACGCCTCTTTTGGGAATGTGACTCTATTCATGAACAAGCCTGGAGCTGCTACGGTTGGAAATACCGTCCTGGCTACCGAGGCTTATTCATGTCTAGAACTTTAGGACAACATCAGGCTGCCTTGCCGTCTCCGTCGTCGGAACTGTTCTCCTGCTTTCCGCCGGCGTATTCGATGGTGCGAATCATTTCGGCGTTGGCGGTGGGGTTGGTTGCGACATTGCCCATCCGAAGAATCGTCAGACCTTCGTAAGAGCCGGAGGTACCCTCCACAGACAGATGCGAGCGCATGCGTTCCCAGGATGCGGGGTCCGAGAGGGTCCACCAGACGGCGTTTTCGCCTTTGATGGGAACTCCCTGCCGGATTGCTTCCTGGCCAACCCAGGTAACCAGTGACTTGGCTACCGACTTGACCTTCGACCCGCCCTCGCCATCAGGCATTTCGAGACAGGTGAAGTGCAGTACGACGCGGCTGCGCGGATTGTTCTGGAACTCAGCCATCAGCTTGAGCAGCGGTCGATAACCGCGACCCTTGCTGTTGCCGACCCAGTCCTTTCCGCTGGTACGGATAAGACCTGCGGCCAGTTCAGCCAGCCGGTCACCCAGGTGCACGTGCTCCCCGTGTCTCTCACCGGTCCGCCAGTGAATACCAGGCACCTTCGCTCCGATGTCGATGCCGCTGAATGCAGCATCTTCCGCAGCGAAAATTTCCAGCGCCTTGGTCATCATCTGACGACCCGCTTTGAAGAGGGAGTCGGAGTACCAGTCGAAGAAATCCCGACCGTACTGGGTGTCGTGATGGTCGAATCGACCGAAGAACTCCTTGGGGTTGGACGGCGGTCGGACTTGCTGACCACCGGCAACGTTGGTTCCCCAGGCTTCATCGATGCCGCTCTCCGTCCCGTACTTGTCCAGCGCCCATTGGCGGAAAGACTTGATGGCGGGTCGGGAGTAGCACTGAAGCGCACCGCGAGTCGGGTAGTCGGTACCGTCATCGTGGTTGTTGTAGCTGGGGTATCGGAGTTCGCCAGCCGGTCCCATGCTGACGTTGACCTCCGCGATGTGTTCAGCCTTATCAGCGAAGTGAGCCTGGAATTCACGCATCACCGCTTCGAAAAGAGGCATCGCGTGCTCAATGGCCCAGGTGCTGATGAACTCGTCGCTAGCGTTTCCTTGCTCGCTGACGAACTGGACATCACGGATAGAGGCAGCTCCACTGGCTTTCCGCACGTACTCCCATGCCCAGACGGGAACAGGAACGTTTACGGTGTCGCCGATGTTGCCGCCGCAGCGATGGAAGCTCAGAATCGGAACCCACTTCAGTCCGGCTTCCACAATGGTGTTTACGAGCTTGTCGTAGTAAGCCCACTCGAACTGACCTTGAACCGGTTCGATCAGCCCCCACCATACGTCGGTAGAGACAGCTTCGACCCCGATTCGAGCCATCTCTTTCAAGTGGTCTCGAAACTTTGCCCAATCTTTTCGTGAAGACTCGCTATCGATGTTGTGTGGGTCACCAACAACGAGCGGAGCCATCACGTTCACTTTGTGACGTGTGCTCATGATAGATCCTCTCATTTAAGTAGTTTTAGTTGTTAATCAGAAAGAAAAACCGCAACTCGCTTGAGTTCACGGTGATCGTCCATCGGGGTCGATGCCGATGGGTTATGCGAAAACGCTGTCACCCCGCTGGCAAACCAGTGGATGGTGATAGTCGGTGTTGTTAGTTAGTTGGGAATCTCTGGATTTGTTCCGGTAATTCGTAAGGGATGTATATATACCTTTCCTTAACATTTTCAGCGTTCTGTTTGGAAGACTCCTCAAACTTACTCCAGGTCTTAACTAAAGAGTTCACTTCTTACTGACTCATGAATTTTCAAGCTTTACCGTAGCTTAAACATCCTCAAAGTCGAATTGTTCAGATCTCTGATACCTAGCGCATGGTTTAATGTTGCCAGGAGGCTTTCAGGCTGCAACTTTTCAAGATTTTCCAGCGAAATAATTAGGGCTTCTACCGAACTTGATATCCGCCAATATCTTTACAGGGGGAAAGACTAAAAGGGCCGAAGCCGGTAAAATCTTGATGCTTCCCGTTTAGTAGAAGGTGCCTGAAATTGCATTTTGCTCGTTCCAGTGGTGTAATCCTGCACCCGACCTCTTTGCCCGGCCCATACGGTATTGGTGATCTCGGTTCTGCGGCATATTCATTCGCAGACTTTCTAGCGAATTCCGGCCAGCACATCTGGCAGATTTTGCCTCTGGTTCCCACCGGATATGGCGATTCTCCTTACTCAGGACTTTCCGCCCACGCAGGCAATACTTTGATGATCAGCCCCGACAAACTTGTGGCGGAGAATCTCCTTTCCCACGACTTGTTGGAACACACGACCAGATTCACCGCCGACAAAGTCAATTTCGGCAAGGTGATTGAGTTCAAAAAGAGAGTTTTAAAAGAGGCTTTTCTGAGTTATAAAAAAAGCCCAGATACAAAATTACAGGCTGACTTTTTGAGTTTCTGTCAGCGTCAATCTCACTGGTTGGAAGACTATGCGCTTTTCATAGCCTTGAAAGAGCAACACGGAGGGCAGGCATGGGACAAGTGGGAGCCGCGCTACGCCAAACGAAAAGAAGAAGCTCTTGAGAAAGCCAGGGAGGACCTGAGCGAGCAGATTCTAGCGGAACAGTTCTACCAATATTTGTTCTTCAAGCAATGGTCTGAACTGAAGCGTTATTGCAATGGCAAAGATATCTCCATCATTGGAGACATGCCTATTCTGGTCGCATATGACTCAGTGGATGTCTGGAGCAATCCTCACCTCTTTAAGTTGGACAAAGATGGTAAACCAACTGTGGTGGCAGGTGTGCCGCCGGATTATTTTAGCGCCACCGGTCAACTATGGGGCAATCCGCTCTATGACTGGGAAGAGATGGCGAAAGATGGATATGGCTGGTGGGTTAAGCGGTTTGAGTCCATGCTGGAGACTGTCGACGTGATTCGAATCGATCACTTTCGTGGTTTCGCGGCTTTATGGGAAATTCCGGAAGGCCAGCCTACAGCCGAGAAAGGCAAGTGGGTTCCGACTCCGGGCAATGAGCTTTTTCAAAAACTTGTGGACACTTTTGACAATCTTCCCATCATTGTTGAAGACCTCGGCGTTATCACCCCTGACGTGGAAGAGTTGAGGGATAAGTTTGCGTTTCCGGGTATGAGAATTTTGCAAATGGCCTTTGGAGGAGGTTCGGACAATATCGATCTTCCTCACAACTATGTCAGTCATAGCGTTGTCTACACCGGTGGCCATGACCATGATACTGTGGTCGGTTGGTTCCGCAGCAAGGAAGGAGCCGGCTCCACCCGAGGTGCGGAACAGATTAAAGAGGAGCGACAGAAGTGTCTTCGATACCTCAGATCCAGCGGTAAGGAGATTCACTGGGACTTTATCGAGGCTGCCTATGGTTCGGTCTCATGTCTGGCAATAGTTCCGCTGCAGGATATTCTGGGGCTCGGATCATCGGCGCGTATGAACCTGCCGGCCAGCATGGAAGGAAACTGGAATTGGCGATACAGGCAGGACTTATTGACCGGTGATATTGCCAGGCGTTTGAATGAAATCACTGTTCTTTATGGACGAAACAATCCGTTATTTTCCGAGAATCCTTAGTTTCTTAATAAGGGAACAGGCGTTTGTTTTTGCTAGGATCTACCGAAGGTGTTCCCGGAGAGTTTTGTAATGGCGAATGACAATTACCACGAAGATAGACCCTGGGGGTCTTTCGATGTGCTGGCCGATAAGAAGCACACAAAGGTCAAAAGTCTATTGGTAAAACCGGGACAGCGGCTCAGTCTTCAGAGTCATAAGCATCGCGACGAGCATTGGGTCGTGGTCAAAGGAGTCGCGACTGTCACCCTTGATGACACAACCACCGAGTACAAGTACGGAGACTATGTCTACGTGAAGAGGGGTGTAAAACACCGTATCGCTTGTGCGGGAGACGAGGAAGTAGAAGTTATAGAGATTCAGACCGGAGAAGCTTTTCCGGAAGAGGACATTGTTCGTTATTCAGACGATTACGATCGTGCATAGTTAGTTCTTAGATGCAAAGATCCCGGGATGGAAGTCAAGAAACTTCTTGCTGTCTTATATAGGTTTGCTTAAAGCCTTTGACTGCTTGATAAAAACTGCTTGGAATCCTTGATGTTGTTTCTCTCTCTTGGCAATGGTGTTGCGCAACCTCGATAGATGCAAACCGGAATGCTCCTTCGATTAAGCTGCCCATTTCATATTTTGGCTTGAAGTTCTTACTCTCTTACTGAGAGTATTTTTGACGTCATAAATTATTCCATCCAGAAAAAGTCATAGTCCAGCCACCAACCATAAGACCCTGCTGTTTCCCTAATCGACGGTATTCGCTCCTGAATCTTTTCAGAGTTGGCGGGCGGTCCTGGATTGTGTTGAAAGCACTGAATACGGTGCTTAAGTCTATTCTTACTAGGAGATGCGCATGACCTATGCAACTTCTGATTTAACTGCTCTTACCTATGTTTTAACGATCCGGCTGAAAGTTCACAAACCAAGTAATTCGCTTTCCCGGGCTCTGAATTCTATCTCCCGAGGAGGTGGAGACGTTGGCTCTATCGATGTGATTCAGGTAGGTAAGGACCACGTCATCAGAGATATCACCGTTTCGCTGCGCGACGCTCAGCATGGCAAATCTATCGTCAGTAGACTCAAGCGGGTCAAACAGGTCGAGGTTATCTCATCAACCAGCCCTGTTCTATCCAAGCATGAAGGCGGTAAAGTTTCGGTTGAGCCCAGATCCAGAGTGTTGAATAACGCCGACCTCGCCCAGGTTTACACCCCAGGAGTGGCTCAAGTTTGCAACGAGATTCATCGGCGCCCGGAGATGGCTTTTACCCATACTATTAAGGGCAACACTGTGGCAGTGGTCTCTGATGGTTCTCGGGTTCTTGCTCTGGGCAACATCGGTGCTTATGCTGCCATGCCTGTCATGGAAGGCAAAGCGATGCTCTTCAAGCAGTTTGCCGGCGTCGATGCCTTTCCGATTTGCCTTGACACCCAGGATACCGACGCCATCGTTGAGACAATTATCAACATCGCTCCTGCATTTGGTGCCATAAATCTGGAAGATATCGCTTCGCCGCGTTGCTATGAAATCGAACAGCGCTTGCAAGAAGCACTGGATATTCCTGTCTTCCACGATGACCAGCATGCTACGGCGATTGCAGTTCTCGCCGCCACAATCAACGCCGCTAAACTGGTCGGTAAACCCCTGGAATCACTCAAGGTTGTCGCTTCAGGAGTCGGCGCTGCTGGGCTTGCCTGCTTGAAACTGTTGATGAAAGCCGGCGTTCATGAAATCGTCGGTTTCAACATCGGAGGGGCTGTTCATCGTGAACGAACAGACCTGACCGAGCAGGAGACTTGGTTGGCGGAGAGAACCAATCACGATTGCTTTTCCGGCACCATGAAAGAGGCCCTGGAAGGAGCCGACATGTTTTTGGGTCTGTCGGTGGGCGGCATTTTGAAAGGGTCTGACCTCAAGGTTATGGCACCGGATCCGATTGTCTTTGCTCTGGCAAATCCGGAACCCGAGGTGTTGCCGGAGAAGGCAGCTAAGTATGCCCGGGTGATTGCCACCGGTGGCTCCAATTATCCCAACCAGATTAACAACGCCCTTGTCTTTCCTGGTATTTTCAAAGGAGCCCTGAAAGCTCGTGTTCCTCAGATAACAGAAGAGATGAAGCTGGCAGCCGCCTATGCCCTTGCCGCAGTCATCCCGGATGATGAGATTCACGAGGACTATGTCATTCCTACAGTATTTGACGAGAGGGTCGCTAGCGGCATCGCGGCAGCGGTGATTGAAATAGCCGGAAGAGGCTAATAGAAACCTCTGACTTCTCTCAGGCTTTAATTCTGACAGGGTTTCTTGTTTACTGGATTCGGTGATTTATCACCGTTTCCTCTTCTTTTGAAGATAACTATAGGTAATAGTATGAGGTTCTTGTTTTGTACTGACGATTCCGGAACTGAAAGTCTAATCCAGAATAAAGTGCACCACAGTTGACTTCTTCTCATCGAAAGGCAAGGTCAGATTTTCGGCTTCGATGGCGTTTACTTCGGAACCATTTTCCTGGGCGAGTACATAGACGGAAGCTTCATTGGCACCGGTTATGAACTTGCCATCGGTTCCGTAAGCTCTTATCAGGAAGCTGATTCCTTCTTCGCCTATCTCTTTGTCATAGGGTTTGAGGGACATGCATTCGATCAAGCCAGGATGCTTCCTGGCTTTGCCATCTTCCGGGAAGAGTGCTTTGCCGGAGCTGAATTCTTTAAGAGTCTGGTCGAACACTTGTTGACCTTCTTCTTTGTTGAAATTTCTCAACCTGATCTCCGGTTTCATGCCTTTGCCCAGTGGATTTTCCAGGTCGACTGCCGGCCCGAGTCTATTGAAGTGCTCTCGTTTGGATGGATATCCGCTTTCAAAGGTTGAGTAATAGTATTTGGCCAGATCAGCCACTTTTTTCATGGCCCGCACCACGATGAGGTCGGGGGCTTCCTCGTCATAGAGGATTGTTCCGTCATTATCGATAAAGCCCTGTTTTGTTCTGGCTATTGAATAGGATTGAACGTTGTTGAAAGTGCCCTGAATCTGCGACAGTAAGTCAGTTGGTGGTGCTCCTTCTCTCCAGCTCAAGGTCTTCGTTCTGTTTCCTATTTTGTATTCCACGATCCCATATTCTCTGATACTTATGGACTTTAAGCCGTCAGCTGATGCGTAGGTTTTGCCTACCAGCTCTTTCATTTTGTCTGTGAGGTCCGGTAAGTTTTCCGGCTTAGGAAGAACTTCTTCCTTCTTCTCTGCCGGTGGGCTATTCTGGCTCATTGAATAGATGAGGAATCCGCCCACTCCCACACCGACAAGTCCAAGTACCACCAGGACTATGCCGATGGGCTTCAGGGCAAATCTACCGCCTTCTGAGGCCATTGATCGGGCGGATGCCATCTTTCTTCTTGCCTGGCGCAACTGTCTCTGTTTTTCAATATTGTCGAGATTGAAACTGCCTGTTAAATAGTTGACGTGGTCAGTCACCTCGTCGGAGACTTCCACTTTATTCACCGGCATTTTTTCAAGCTCTTTCATTTGAGTTTCGATAAACTCAATCTCTTTGCTGGTGGCGTTGGTCTTTTGCAGCAATGTGAGATGCATACGGTATGCGACCGGAATCAGTGGATGTCCCGGCTCTAGAAGCTCGGTGGCAAGCTCCAGTGATTCGTTGCTGGCCTCTTTCGCCTCTGAAAATCTCTGTGCTTTCTCAAGGGTTTTTGAGAGTTTTTGCTGCACTAATACCACTGTTTCCGGTGAAACCTGATCTAGAATATCTATAATCCGCTTACACTCTCTATAGTGGGCGCAAGCATCTTCGTAGTCTCCTTTTTGATAACAGCATTCACCCAATTTTTGATGGCATGCCAGAGCTGACTTGGTGTCTTTGCCACCGGATTCGGTGATTATCAAAAGAGCTTTGTTGAGAAGCGGCACCGCTACATTGAAATTGTCATTGCTCAGGGCGGACTCTGCCGTTCTAATATGGGCATCGGCCTGGCTCAAATCCAACTCCCTG
>MDTD01075251.1_pt1 | contig 26693 bp, 24 predicted proteins | sample 811221 | NCBI WGS metagenome assembly MDTD01 (sample SAMN05326646, study PRJNA326480) | marine metagenome | isolation source: seawater | place: Pacific Ocean: South West | collected 2011 | reverse complement strand
TGAGTGGCAGAGTGGTCATGCAGCGGATTGCAAATCCGTCTACGCCGGTTCGATTCCGACCTCAGCCTCCAAAAGGAAGCTATATGCCTTTCCCTTTGATATAATCTCCTTAATTCCTTATGAAAACAGTTGTAGTAAGCGGTGGTTTTGATCCAGTGCACATAGGACACCTCCAATTATTTGAAGAGGCAAAAAAACTTGGCGATCATCTTATTGTGATTGTAAATTCTGATAAATTTTTAGAAGAAAAGAAAAATTTTGTTTTCATGCCTCTGACTGAGAGGAAACAAATTATTCTCGGATTTAGCTGTGTCGACGAGGTCATAGATTCTATTGATAAAGATCACACAGTAAGAAAAACTTTACAGAAACTTTCTTCTAATAGAAAAATTGACATCTTTGCTAATGGCGGCGACAGAAAAAACCTAAAGGATATTCCAGAATATGAAATTTGTAAAAAAAATAAAATAAAATTGGTTTTTGACGTCGGTGGTGGAAAAATCCAATCTAGCTCGGATTTAACTAAACAATTCAATAATTACAGAGAAAAAAGACCTTGGGGATCCTTCGAAAACCTTTACATGGACGACTACTTTCTCGTAAAAAAACTTTCGATAAAAAGTGGAGAAAAAATCAGTCTTCAGTTTCATAAGCATAGAACTGAAAACTGGACGATAGTTAAGGGGTCTGGAAGAATTAAGATTGACAAAATTGAGAGTTCAGCAAAATATGGTGATACCTTCACTATTGGTCCAGAAGAAATTCATACAATCGAGAATACTGGAAAAGATGATTTAGAGATTATTGAAGTTCAGCTTGGAAAAATTCTTTCAGAAGATGACATCACTAGATTAGAAGATAAATATGGCAGAAGTTAACAAAGTTACAAAAGCTATTATTCCGGTGGCAGGATTAGGCACAAGAATGTTGCCTGCTTCTAAAGCCATTCCTAAAGAACTTTTACCTATCGTTAATAAACCAATCATTCAATACGTAGTTGAAGAAGCCATCAATGCGGGAATAAATCAAATTATTTTTATTACAAATGATAGTAAAGTGGCTATAGAGAAACATTTCGATAAAAATTTTTTTTTAGAATCTTCTCTAAAAAAGAATAAAAAAAAGAAACTGTTAGAATCTGTAAAAGACATTATTCCGAAAAATATAACAATTTCTTCCATTAAACAAAAAAAGCCTCTTGGTTTAGGCGACGCAATTTATAAAGCTAGTAAGTTTATAAGGAATGAGCCTTTTGCCGTTCTTTTGCCTGATGAATTTTTATTAAATAATTCCCCTCTATCAGATCTAAAAAATATGATTAAAAACTTTAATTCATCTGAAGAGGGCCAAATTCTTGTAGAAAAAATTTCAAGTAAATTTTCAAAAAATTATGGTGTTGTAGACTTATCAAAAAGCAAAAAACATAATCAAAAATTTAAAAAAATTATTAACTTTAAAGAGAAACCAAAATCTATAGAGTCAAAAGAAGCTTACAGAATAATAGGCAGATATATTCTTCCTAGTGTAACAATGTCATTTTTAAAGAAAGCCAATCCTTCTAAAGACGGAGAAATCCAACTGACTGATTCTCTGCTATCTATGATAAATTCTGAAGTGAATTTAAATGCTACCCTTAGTTGCTCAAAAGTTTATGATTGTGGATCTTTCAAAGGTTTAATCGGTGCTAATATTGCTTTAGCTTCAAAAGATCCTAAAATGAAAAAGTATTTGAAGGAGATATTAAATTAGCCCGGGTGGTGGAATTGGTAGACACAAGGGACTTAAAATCCCTCGATAGTAATATCGTGCCGGTTCAAGTCCGGCCCCGGGTACCAGTTTAAAAACTTAATTTTTTTAAAATAAATCAAATGAATAATAGTCCAGATCCTCATAAACAAGCTTACTTAGCTGATGAGATCAATTTCATTGAGGTTTTCAAAGTAATCTGGAAAAGAAAAAAATTCTTGATATATTTCACATCTATTATTTCGTTAGTCACATTAATTTATGCTTTGAGCCTACCTAATATTTATGAATCTGAGGCAATTCTAAGTCCCGTGACAGACCAGGGAGGAGTTAGTCAAAGTTTAAAAAATTATCAGGGTTTAGCAAGTCTTGCTGGAATAGATTTATCAGGTCCTTCAGATAATTCTAATCTAGCAAAAGCATTAGAAAAAATAGATTCTTTCAGTTTTTTTTCTAAAAATATATTACCGAATATTTATCTTCCTGACCTTATGGCATTGAGATCATGGGATCCTTCAACTAACACTCTTGAGTATAATTCAAAATATTTTGATGAAATTTCTCAAAAATGGATCTTTGACGGAAAAGATAATTTCCCTACAGCTCAGGACAGTTTTGAAATTTTTAAAAAACATTTAACTGTTTCTGAGAAGAAGGAAAATAATTTTATCAGCATATCAATTAGACATAAGTCTCCATTTATCGCTAAAGATTGGACGGAGTTAATCGTTAATGAGATAAATAAATATTTTAGAAGTAAAGATAAGCTAGAAGCTCAAAAGGCTGTCAATTATTTAAATCTTCAAATTTCTCAAACTAACTTTGTGGAAGTGAAACAGGCAATTGCTGAAATTCTTCAACAAAAGACGCAACAACTCACTTTGATAGAGGTAAACGAATCTTATGTTTTTGAATATATTGATCCTCCTGTTGTAATGGAAAAAAACAAAGAACCAAATAGGTTACTTATATTCTTCTTTGGTACTTTGTTAGGCATCCTATTGGGAATGAGTTTTATTTTATTTAGATATTTTATTTATCCAAAAAATATAGATTGAACCTCTATCAGTTTAAATAATGATAATTATCTTAAATATGTCCTATAGATTTTTTTTTGAGTAAAACTTACTTCATAATTGAGTTATTTTTAGACCTTCTTCTAGATATAATTGGTTCAATATTTTTAAAAAAATTTTAGGGAAATCTTATATGTTAAAGTTTGCTCTTGTAGGATGCGGAAGAATTTCTAAGCGCCATTCAGATTTATTAGGCGAATCCCAGATTAATGGTGCAAAACTTGTTGCTGTTGCTGATATTAAATTTGAAAAAGCAAAAGCTATTGCTGAAGCTAAAAATATAAAAGCATATTCTGATATGCATGAGATGATGTCTATAGAAAAGCCTGATGTAGTAGTCGTTCTTACAGAAAGCGGTAATCATGCAAGAAATGTGATTGAGTTGGCCCCTTATAAAGCAGATATTTTAGTTGAAAAACCTATGGCTCTTACCCTAGATGATGCAGATAAAATGATAGAGACTTGCGATCTTCATGGAATTCGTTTGTTTGTCGTAAAGCAGAATAGATTTAACTTACCTGTTATTCAATTGAGGAAAGCACTCGAAGATGGCCGCTTTGGAAAGCTTGTAATGGGGACTGTTCGTGTTCGTTGGTGTCGTACTCAAGATTATTATGATCAAGATGATTGGCGAGGAACTTGGGCATATGATGGCGGAGTGCTTACAAATCAAGCAAGTCATCACATAGATCTTCTTGAATGGATGATGGGTGAAGTTGAAAGTGTCTTTGCCAAAGGAACCACGGCATTAGTAGATATTGAGGCGGAAGATACAGCAATTGTAACGTTAAAATTTAAAAATGGTGCTCTGGGTTTAATTGAAGCAACTACTGCAGCTCGTCCTATAGATCTTGAAGGATCAATATCAATTTTAGGTGAAACTGGCATTGTTGAAATTGGTGGTTTTGCAGTAAACGAAATTAAGCATTGGAAATTTTCAAATGAGCTTCCTCAAGATGATAAGATCTTAGAAAAATTTTCAGTCAATCCTCCTAATGTTTATGGTTTTGGACATCAGGCGTACTATGAACATATTGTTGATTGTATCAACAAAAAAAACAGGCATTAGTTGATGGGTTTCAAGGAAGGAAAAGTCTCGAATTAATTAATGCAATTTACCAATCTATTGAAACTGGTAAAGAAGTATTTCTTAGATCTGATACTTTTAAGTCTCGTTTGGGAAGATCATGAATTTTTAATTTTTTTTATAAAAACAAAATAAGAAAAGATATAGATTTTTAATATGAGAGTTCCGTTTAACGATTTACATGAGCAATATTTATCAATAAAAAGTGAAATTGATGCCTCAATTGCACGAGTAATTAAAAATAGTTCATTTGTTAGAGGACCAGAAGTAGAATTATTCGAAAAGAATTTTGCTAAATTAATTGAAGTTAAAAACTGCGTTTCTTGTGCTAACGGAACTGATGCTTTATATATTGCAATGAATGCTCTTGGATTAAATCCTGGAGATGAAGTGATTGTTCCTGCCCAATCATGGATCTCCACATCAGAAACTGTCTCGCAAGCTGGAGGTAAAGTTATCTTTTGCGATGTAAATAATAAAGATTTCACAATTGATACCTCTGCTATAGAAAAAAAAATTACTCAAAATACAGTTGGCGTCATACCAGTTCATTTATATGGACATCCTGCTCAAATGGAAAATATTATGTCGATTGCTAAGAAATATAATCTTTGGGTTATAGAGGACTGTGCACAAGCCCACCTAGCAGAATTTCAAAATACAAAAGTAGGTAAGTTTGGCGACATTTCTACATTTTCCTTTTATCCAGGTAAAAATCTTGGTGCCATGGGGGATGCCGGAGCGCTTGTAACAAATAACAATGAATTAGCAACTAGAGCTGCAAAATTTGCTCGACACGGTGGTTTAGTCAAAGGAAAGCACGAGATAGAGGGAATAAATAGTCGTTTAGATGGAATTCAAGCTGCAATCTTAAATGTGAAAATTCTACATCTAGCAGATTGGACTATTAAAAGGCAAAAAATTGCTGATTTGTACACCAAATACTTGTCGAACTTGGAAGGTTTAGAATTGCCTAAAGTTAGTAAAAATGTAAGTCATGTATGGCACTTATTTGTAATTCGAACGCAAAAGAGAAATGAATTAAAAAAGTTTTTATTAGAGAATAACATCAATACCGCAATAAACTACCCAATAGCACTTCCCTTTTTGGAAGCTTATTCTTATCAAAATAATAAATTTAATGATTTTCCAAATGCTTTCAAACATCAAAACGAAGTTTTATCCTTACCTATCTATCCTGAAATGAATGAAAAGATGATTGAGTATGTTGCAAATAAAATCTCGGAGTTTTTTAATGATTCAAAATAATTTTAAAAATTTGCTCAGAGATAAAATAAAAAAAAAGAAGGCAAAAATCGCAATTATTGGTTTGGGTTATGTGGGCCTGCCATTAGCAAAGGCATTTTGCAAGAAAAATATCAAAGTTGTAGGTTTAGATATCGATGAAAGCAAAATAGAACATCTAAATTCGGGAAAGTCTTATATTGAACATATTCCAGATAAAGATATTTCCCAGATGATCAACAAAAAGCTTTTTTTGTCATCTACAGATTTTTCTCTTTTAAAAGAAGTAGATGCGATAATTATTTGTGTTCCAACACCTTTAAATTCCCAAAAAGAGCCAGATTTGAAAGCAGTTTTAAACACGGCACGCTCCATCTCTAAACATCTTCAAAAAGGTCAGTTAGTTATTCTTGAATCAAGTACTTATCCTGGTACAACCGATGAAGAATTAACTAATATACTTATTGAATCCGGCTTAAAAAAAGATAAAGATTTTTTTCTAGCCTATTCTCCAGAACGAGAAGATCCTGGAAACAAAAAATTTTCTACCTCATCTATTCCTAAAATAGTAGGAGCTGATTCGGATTACGCTCTTGATCTGTCAGTCACTCTTTATGAAAGTGTAATCGATAAAGTTATTCCTGTTTCGAGTTCGAGAACAGCCGAAGCCATAAAGCTAACAGAAAATATATTTCGTTCAGTAAATATTGCATTGATGAATGAATTGAAAGTTATATTTGAAACTATGGATATTGATGTTTGGGATGTAATAGAGGGAGCCTCTACAAAGCCTTTTGGCTTTATGCCATTTTATCCCGGCCCGGGATTGGGAGGACATTGTATTCCTATTGACCCATTTTACTTAGCCTATAAAGCTCGCCAACATAATGTGCAAAGTCGCTTTATAGAATTAGCAGGAGAAATTAATACTAATATGCCTAATCATGTAGTTTCCAGACTGATTAAGGCTTTAAAACTTCATGCAAAAAGGTCTATTAAAAACTCAAAAATTTTAATTATTGGTATGGCATATAAAAAAAATATTGATGACATGAGAGAAAGTCCCTCATTAGTCATGACAGAATTGTTAGAGGCCCTAGGAAGTAAGGTAGATTACTATGATAAATTAATCCCTGTTATACCAAAAACACGAGAACACAGTGCTCTGGCTGGTAGGAAAAGCATCAAACTTTTACCAAAAGCACTAAAAAGTTACGATGCTGTGCTCATAAGTACAAATCATGATGATACCAATTACAAAATGATTGCAAACAACGCATCGCTTATAATTGATACTCGTGATGTAATGAGAAACTATCCTGGAAAAGCATTGGTTATAAAGGCATGACAAGTCAAGTTGCCGTAATAGGATGTGGGCATTGGGGGAAAAATTTAATACGAAATTTTTCTGAATTAGGAGCATTATTTGCGATATGTGATTCTGATAAAAAATTAGCAAAAAAAGTTTCTGATGAATATCAAACTCCGTCTTTAGATTTTGAAGATATTCTTGATTCAGAATGTGAGGGAATAGTTATAGCCGCTCCAGCATCACTTCATGCATTTTTTGCCATCAGGGCATTAAATGCGTCCAAGCATGTATTTGTAGAGAAGCCTCTTGCTATGACAATTGAAGATGCGGAAAGTATTTTGTTAGCTGCGTCTCGATCAAATCGACGATTGATGGTTGGACATTTGTTACAATATCATCCTGCTTTTTTGGCTTTACAGGAAAAAATCAAAATTGGTTATTTAGGTGAGTTGAAATATATTTACTCTAATAGGCTGTCATTTGGAAAAATTCGTTCAGAGGAAGATGTCATATGGAGCTTTGCTCCTCATGATATTTCTATGATCTTATCTTTGGTTGAAAGTGAAATTTCTTCTGTTTTCTGTAAGGCTTCTTCTTTGTTACAAAAAAATATTTCAGATATGGCCACTATATATTTAGAATTTTCTAATGGATTGAAATCCCACATCTCATGCTCTTGGATAAATCCATCTAAAGAGCAAAGGTTGGTTATTTATGGTGAAAAAGCAATGGCAATTTTTGATGATACAAAAGATTGGAACGAAAAACTTAAAATTTATCCTCTCGAGATGGACAAAGATCTTTTGTTGCCTATTTTAAAAAAGGATGATGCTTTAAGCATAAGTCTCAATGAAACTGAGCCTCTTAAGTTAGAGTGTTCTTATTTTTTAGATCTAATGGAGGGTTTGGTTCCAGACAGAACAAATGGGCTTGAAGGTCTATCAGTATTAAAAGTACTAACAGCAGCTAGTTCTTCTTTAAATACCGGGAGAATTATTCATGCCTGATTATTCGGATAGATTTGAAGACTCTTTTGTACACGAATCTTCTTACATAGATGAAAATGTTGAAATTGGTTCAGGAACAAAAATCTGGCACTTCAGTCATATATTGGGAAATTGTAAAATAGGAAAGTATTGTTCATTTGGTCAGAATGTTGTGATTGGACCAAACGTTGTTATCGGAAATTATGTAAAAGTGCAAAATAATGTAAGTATCTATGAAGGTGTAACTCTTGAGGATGGGGTATTTTGCGGTCCATCATGCGTGTTCACTAATGTTTACAATCCAAGATCAAAAATTGAAAGAAAGGATGAATATAGAAAAACAATAGTACATAGGGGTGCTTCAATAGGAGCTAATGCCACGATTGTATGTGGACATAACCTAGGGAAATATTCTTTTATCGCTGCCGGAGCAACGGTTGTAACGGAAGTACCTGAATATGCCTTAATGGCAGGTGTGCCTGCAAAACGTATTGGATGGATGAGTAAAGCTGGGTCTCGTTTAGGAGAAAATCTAATTTGTCCAATAGATGGCTCTAAATATCAAGAAATATCAAAAGACGTTTTGGAGGAAATCAATAGTGAGTGAGAGTCTTAAGTATGATTTTATTGATTTAGCTTCACAGCAAAATAAGATAAGGAAGAACTTAGAAAAGGCAATATCTCGCGTTCTTGAGCATGGGCAGTATATTATGGGTCCTGAAGTTTACCAGTTGGAAAGCGAGCTAAAAAATTTCACAGGGGCAGCCAATGTTATAACTTGTGCAAACGGAACAGACGCCTTAACTTTAGTATTGATGGCTTGGGGAATTGGCCCGGGAGATGCAATATTCGTTCCAAGTTTTACATATGTTGCCTCTGCCGAGACTCCTGCGCAACTTGGAGCAACTCCTTTTTTTGTTGATGTCCATAAAGATACTTTTAATATCAATCCAAAAAGTTTCAAACAAGCAGTATCAGATGCAATTAAAATTGGTTTGCGTCCTGCGGTAGTTATTCCTGTAGATTTATTTGGACAACCTTCAGATACAAAAGAAATTTCTAAAATTGCTAAAGTTTCAGATATAAAAGTTCTAATAGATAGTGCCCAAAGTTTTGGGGCGACTAATTCTGGACATAAAGTTGGCACAATGGGAGATGCTACAACAACAAGTTTTTTCCCAGCCAAGCCATTGGGGTGTTATGGTGATGGAGGCGCTATTTTTACGAATGATCAAGATCTAGCTTCCAAAGTGGACTCTATTCGATTACATGGTAAAGGAATAGCTAAATACGATAACGTTAGAATTGGAGTTAATTCGCGTTTAGATACTTTACAAGCTGCAATTTTAATTGAAAAACTCAAAATTTTCCCTGAAGAGCTTTCCCTTCGTAGATATGTAGCTTCAAAATATGATTCCTACCTAGGAGATTATGTTTGCATACCAACAATAAAGGACAATTTTACAAGTTCGTGGGCGCAATATACTTTAATTTTGGAAGATAGAGATTTTATTAAAGAATCATTAAAAGATGCAAATATACCAACCGCTATTTATTATCCTAAAGCGCTATCTCAACAGTTAGGATATTCAAAATTTCCTTCAGTATCCTTGGGTTTGAATGTTTCAGAGACTTTAGGTAAAAAAGTTTTAAGCCTTCCTATGCATCCTTACTTGAAAGATGATGCTATAAAAAATATTTCAAAAACTCTTATAGAAAATATAAAAAATTAACATCATTAAGAGTTTATTTTCCTATAAAGAATAAGATCTAATGTTGAAGCTTTAGGCGGATACCTTATTGCTGTTACAAAGAGTATAATTTATATCTCAAATTTAAGAATTCAAGGCGAAAACTTTTTGTTAATTTGCAGCTATAAATTTTAACTAGTTGGAGGTTAGAAATGGATGTGAAAGGAAAAAACTTTTTGGTAATAGGAGGGGGTGGTTTTATCGGCTCTCACACCGTAGACAAGTTACTTACAGAAGATATAGGAGAAGTTGTAATTTATGATAATTTTTTTCGAGGAAGCGAGGAGAATTTAGCCAATGCGCTTAAAGATCCTAGGGTAAAAATTTTCGAAGCTGGCGGAGATATTCTTCATTCAGATATACTTAACCAAGCCATGACCAAAAAAGATGGAGTGTTTCACTTTGCGGCTTTATGGCTATTGCAATGTCAAGAATTTCCTCGCAGCGCTTTTGACGTAAACATTAGAGGCACTTTTAATGTAATGGAAGCATGTTTAAATCAAGGCGTTGAAAGGCTGGTTTATTCCTCATCGGCAAGTGTTTATGGAGATGCGGTGCGTGAGCCAATGGATGAGGATCATCCTTACAATAACAAAAACTTCTATGGAGCTACTAAAATAGCAGGTGAAGCAATGATGACAGCTTATCATCATCAATATGGGCTGAATTATGTAGGGTTGAGATATATGAATGTTTATGGACCCAGGCAAGATTATCATGGTGCTTATATAGCAGTGATTATGAAAATGTTAGATGCTATAGATAAAAACGAAAGCCCTACAATTCTTGGTAATGGAACAGAATCCTTTGACTTCGTGGCAGTTGAAGATTGCGCTTATGCAAATCTTTGCGCAATGAAGTCAGATGCCTTGGATAAAAATTATAATGTAGGCACTGGAGTAAGGACTTCTTTAAAAGAATTAGCAGAAAAGATAATTTCTCAAACGAATTCTGATAGACCAATTAAATATGAGAAAAGCAATTCAAATACTTTAGTAAAAAATCGCATAAGCGATCCTAAATTAGCAATAGAAGATTTAGGGTATAAGTTTCAAATAAATTTAGACGAGGGTCTTCGCCGATTAATTGATTGGCGAACTTCTCATAAAGAAGAAGTTATGGCGCGTAGACGTTCTATTGGTTTAGAGAATTAAAATGTCAGAGAAAACTATTCCTATTGCTCGAACAAACCTCACTCAAGAAGAAATAGAATCAGTTTTAGAGCCTCTTAATAGTGGCTGGTTAGTCCAAGGACCACAAGTTGAAACGTTTCAAAATAAATGGTCTAAATTTACTGGAGCCAAAAACTCTATAGCTGTAACATCCTGCACTTCGGCATTACATTTATCCCTTGCAGCATTGGGTTTTGGTCCTGGAGATGAAGCAATAGTTCCAGCTTTTACATGGATATCAACTGCCAATGTTATTGAACATCTTGGAGGTCGCGTTGTTTTTTGTGATATTGATCTTGAGACTTTCAATATGGATCCCAATCTAATAGAAGAAAAAATTACAACTTCTACCAAAGCTATTTTGCCAGTTCATTTATTTGGTTTATCTGCTGATATGGATCTTATAAATGAAATAGCCAAAATGAATAAACTTTGGGTTGTTGAAGATGCAGCTTGTGGTTTTGGCAGCTATTACAAAGGAAAGCATGTTGGTACTTTCGGAGATACTGGATGTTTTAGCTTTCATCCTAGAAAGGCGATTACAACGGGCGAGGGGGGAATGGTAACAACATCCAACGAAGAGCTTGGAGAAAAAATTAAAAGACTTAGAGATCATGGAGCAGGAATATCTGATTTACAACGTCACCTTGGATCAAAGCCTTATCTTTTGGCTGATCATCCTGATGCTGGCTATAACCAGCGTATGACAGATATTCAAGGAGCTCTTGGATCTAATCAAATGGATCGCGCGAACGAAATAGTTAAAGAACGACGTAGGCTAGCGCGTAAGTACAACGATTCTTTCCGAGATTTAAATTGGCTTCAAACTCCTTATGAACCAAAAAAATATCAACATGGCTATCAAAGTTATCCGTGTTTATTTTTGCCAGAAGAGATTCAATCTGGAAAAGTAAAAGAAGTTCATTCAAAGCGAAATGCTTGGATGGAAGAATTACAAAAATCTGGGATTTCTACACGTCCTGCAACACATGCAGTACATATGCTTAACTTTTATGAGAAAAAATATAATCTCAAACCTGAAGACTTTCCTAACGCAAGGATTGCGAATGACTGTAGTATATCCCTTCCCTTGTTTCATGGTTTAAGTGATGACGAACAAAACTACGTCATTGAGAAAGTTCATAATTTTAAGTATTAATGTGTGGCATTGCCGGTATTATAAATTTTAATGATGAAGTCATTGATCCCTTAAAACTTAAAGGAATGACAGATTCAATTAGCCATAGAGGACCTGATGGAGAGGGACAGTGGATTGAAGATAACATTGGAATAGGTCACCGCCGTCTTTCAATTATTGATCTCTCTTCTGCAGGTAACCAACCTATGCTCAGCAGCGATAAGAGATATGTTCTTTCATACAATGGAGAGGTCTATAATTTTAAAGAATTAAGAGGAGAATTAAAAAATCTTGGATATTCCTTTAAAAGTCAAACTGATAGTGAAGTTGTCTTGTACGCATTAGTAGAGTGGAAGACAGATGCTCTTTTAAAATTTAACGGAATGTTTAGTTTATCCTTTTGGGATAGATTAGAAAAAAAGCTTATCTTAGCTCGTGATAGATATGGAATTAAGCCTTTATATTTTGCAAGACAAGGAAATCTTTTTGCATTTGGCTCTGAACAAAAAGCCATAACATCACTTCCTGAGTTTAAACAATCTATAAATAAATCTGCTCTTTTTGAATACTTTACCTTTCAAAATATTTTTACTAATCAAACTTTTTTGAATGATATTTTCATGTTGGAGGCTGGACATTTCATGACAATAAACATTCAAGATAAAAAAAAGCCAGTCACTTTGCTTAAACAATATTGGGATTATAAATTTTCAGAGCCTGAAATTATTTCAAGTAAAGATGAATATGTTGAAGAACTTAACAGATTGTTTAAACAAGCCGTCAAAAGACAGTTAGTTGCTGATGTAGAATTGGGGGCTTATTTGAGTGGAGGAATGGATTCTGGCTCTATAACTGCATTATCTGCAATTAAATTTCCTTTAATAAAAACTTTTACTTGTGGGTTTGATTTAAGTTCTGCATCCGGCATAGAAATGGCTTATGACGAGAGAGCAAAAGCTGAAGCAATGTCAGCAAAATTTAAGACAGAACACTATGAAATGGTTCTTAAAGCAGGAGATATGGAAAGATGTATTTCAGAATTAGTATGGCACCTAGAAGAACCTCGTGTTGGTCAAAGTTATCCTAATTTCTATGCAGCAAAATTAGCTAGTAAATTTGTAAAAGTAGTTCTATCTGGTACTGGTGGGGATGAACTTTTTGGTGGATATCCATGGCGTTACCTCAAAACAGCTAACAGCAATAGTTTTGATGATTACATAGATGATTATTATTTATATTGGCAGCGACTGGTAAATAATTCAGAGCTTAAAAAATTATTCTCCCCTATTTGGAAAGATGTGAAAGATATCTGGACAAAAGATATTTTTAGAAATGTTTTTTCAACATATGAAAACGAATTGACTAGTCCTGAAGATTACGTAAACCATTCTTTATATTTTGAGGCAAAGACTTTTCTTCATGGTCTTTTTGTAGTTGAAGATAAACTTTCTATGGCACATGGACTAGAGACTCGTGTTCCCTTTATGGATAATGATCTTGTAGAATTTGCCATGAACTGCCCAGTAGGATTAAAAATAAATAATTTAGCTAAAGTTATTGAACTTAATGAAAGCGAACTTCAGAAAAAATCAGAATATTTTATCAGGACAAATGATGGCAAGCAGATCTTGAGAGATGCAATGAGTACTTTTATACCTAATGATGTCGTAAAAAGGGAAAAACAAGGATTTTCCTCTCCAGATGCAAGTTGGTTCAGAGGGGAAAGTATAGATTTTGTAAATGGAATTTTAAACAATGAAAACTCTTTACTTTATGAATTTCTTGATCCTTCAATTGTCAAAAAACTTTTTAGAGAACATTCAAGTGGTAAAAAAAATAGACGCCTCTTAGTTTGGGCATTTTTAAATGTTGAAGAATATTTAAAACAATCTATCCTTTCAAAATAAATTTTGTAGCTATAAAAACATTATAGACATCAATAGAAATGAAAAACAAAACTCCTAAAATATTTATCGGACCAATAGAAATAGCCGGATACTATAAGAATTTATATAAAGGTTTTAAGGAATTAGAGATTGATAGCGCATTCTTTACCTATCACAATCACTTGAACAACTATGGAGGAGAGACCAAGAATCCCATCTTGCTTTCTTTTGCAAAGAGGTTCTATAGCTTAGGTATTAATGATTACTTTCCTAGAATTATTAGATATTTTTTTTTAATAATTTTTTTAATCCTCTCACTCCCTTGGATGATATACATAGTTTTTAGGTATGACACTTTTATTTTTGGCTTTGGGCAATCTCTAGTTCCTGGAAACTATGATTTACCATTGCTCAAGTTGCTTAATAAAACAGTAATCTCAGTTCTTGCACATGGCTCCGATACAAGACCAGCATATATTGATGGATCATATACTCATGAAGAGGATAAAAATAAAAGCATCAGAAAACAAATATCTACATCTAAGACTCTTAGTAAAAGACTAGCTTTTCATGAAAATTATTCTTCATTTATCATTGGTCATCCCTTTACGACTTCATTTTTTGCACGGTCAAAATTTATAAACTTTTACTCAATTGGTTTGCCAAATTTGGATTATGAAAATATTTATGACTTTGAAAATTTCACAGATAATAAGATATCAGGAAATAAAATTAGTATTATTCACTGCCCGAGTCATTCAAATTTAAAAGGTACTTCTGAAATATCTTCAGCTATAGATTATTTGAAGGAAAAAGGTCACGAAATCGATTTTAAGATTTATCAAGGACTACCTCAAAAAGAAATTCTTAAAAAAATAAGTAAATGTGATTTTGTGGTTGATCAACTTTATGGAGATTCACCAATGGCAAGTCTTGTTGCAGAAGCAGCTTGGCTTGGGAAGCCGTCGGTTGTTGCTGGATATGGTTTAGAAAAATTAAAGGAATTTGTTCCTAAAGAAATGTGGCCTCCCTCTCAAATTTGTCATCCAGATGAAATATCCAATGCAATTGAAGAATTAATTATAGATAGGACAAAACTTACAAATTTAGCAAGGCAAACACAATTATTTGTAAAAGATAAATACAATCCAAAAAAAGTTGCAATGCGGTTTTTAAACTTGATTGAAGGAGAAATTTCTAATGATTCATGGATTGACCCTATGGATGTCTTTTATATTGAAGGAGGTGGTCAATCAAGAAACCTCTTAAAAGATAATATGCTTCAATTATTGAAAGAGTATGGAGTGAACTCTTTATGTCTTTCTCATCGATCTGATTTAGAGGAAGCTTTCCTAAAATTTTCTGGATTTAAGGAACATAAATAAAATGCTTAGTTCATTTTTCAAGGACAGCCTTATTTATTCTGTTCCAGCAATAATATCTAGAGGTTTGACACTATTTTTAATTCCTTTTTATACAAGAGTTTTAGATCCTAAAGATTTTGGATCTTTTGATTTGTTTATTGCTTTTGCAACATTAGTAAATATGACTATAGCTTTAGAAATTTCCCAAGGTGTAGCTAGATTTTATGCTGCAGAGCAAGATCAAAAAAATAAAATTTTATATGCGTCTTCAGCTTTTTGGTTCACAGCATTTTGTAATTTTATTTTTCTCATAATGATGTGGATATTTTCCGATAAGGTCTCTGTATTTATCATGGGTCAACCACAATTTGACCTAACTTTTAGAATTGGATTGATATATATATTTTCAAATGGACTTTTTTATTTAATCCAGTCTCAGTTACGTTGGGAATTAAGAAGTAAGGAATATGCAGTTATAAGCATTTTAATGGCGTTTTCGAATGCCATGGTTGGTATTTGGTTAGCATATTTTCAAAAAATGGGAATTATTGGTTTGTTAATAGGAATGTCTGTAGGAAGTATTTTGGGAGGCATTTTAGGATTTTGGTGGCTAAAAAATAGTTTTCGATTTTGTTTCAGCACAAATAAATTAAAAGAAATGCTTTATTTCTCATCCCCGCTTGTACTATCTGGAATTGCAGTTTGGTCTAGTATGTATGTTGATCGTTTAATGATAAATTATTTTTTAACTATCGAAGAAGTGGGTATATATGGAGTTGGTTATAGAATATCCTCTATTGCTGGATTAGCAATATTCGGTTTTCAAGGGGCTTTGACTCCATTAGTTTTTGCTAACTATCAGAAAAAAGATACTCCTGAAAAATTAGAGACAATTTTTAGATTTTTTCTTTTCTTTGCTCTCTTGATTTTTTTAATTCTTACTTTATTTTCATCAAATATTATGGTTTTGATGACCACAACTTCTTACTATAAAGCTTCTTCTTTAATGATAATTCTTGTTCCTGCTGTTTTATTTGCAAGTATGTATATTTTCTCTCCAGGAATCAGTATCGCAAAGAAAACTCACTACATAATGTTGATTTCAGTTTCAGGGGGAGTCTTGAATGTTATCTTAAACTATATTTTGATTCCTCCTTTTGGAATTCATGGAGCAGGTTTATCTACTTTAATAAGTTACGCAGTAATATTTGTTTTATATACAGTTTTAGGTCAAAGACTTTATTACATACCTCATAATTGGATAAGAATCTTTTTAATAAGTAGCATTGCTTTTATTTTGGCGTTCCAGATTCCAAATTTAAGTTTTTTTAACGAGTGGATTTCGATGATTAATTTAATCGCCATAGCTTTTTTTGTTTATACCTCATTTGCTATAAGTCTCATTAAAAAAGAGGAGTTTCTTTTAGGATGGAGATTCATAAATGAGCAGATTCTGAATAATAGTTTCAACAAATGAAAAAACAAAAAATATTAATTTAAAAGTTAACATTGATCTTATGTGTGGAATATTTGGTTACTTGTCTCCGTCCCCTCTAGAAAATAAGTCTTTAAAGGATGAAAGATTTCTTGAAACTCTAGATAAACTTCGCCATCGTGGACCAGATGATTCTGGATTAGAAAGTTTTAAAATTTTTTCCAAGAATAGTTTTTCGCCTGAATTAATTCTAGGACATACGAGACTATCAATAATAGATCTATCTAGTGGAGGACATCAGCCTATGCACTCATTAGATGGACGATATACATTGATCTTTAATGGCGAAATTTATAACTATAAAGAACTTCGTACAGAGCTAGAATCTCTTGGCTATAAATTTCTGACGGATTCTGATTCAGAAGTGTTATTAGTATTTTGGCAACATTGGGGACTAAATTCTTTGAGTCGTCTCTCTGGTATGTTTGCATTTGCTGTTTACGATAAGTTTGATAATTCTCTAACTCTTGTAAGAGACGCATTCGGAATAAAACCTCTTTTTTATCAAAATGACAGTGAAGGCTTCAAATTTGCTTCGGAAATCTCTGCTCTGTTAAGCCTTATCAAGAAAGTACCCGATACCAATGTTCAAAGAGCTTATGACTATCTTGTTTTGGGAAATTATGACAATAATTCGGAAACTTTTTATGAGGGTATTCATCATCTATCCCCGGGACATTTTTTGCGAGTTGATCTAAAAACATCAAAATTTGAAAATCCAAAATGTTGGTGGCAGCCAAATACTCAACAGCGAAATGATTTAACTTTCAATTCAGCAGCGGAAGAATTGAGAGAAATTTTTTTAAAGAATGTTAAATTGCATTTAAGGAGCGATGTCCCAATCGGAGCGGCACTTTCTGGAGGTATAGATTCATCAGCTGTTGTATGTGCTATGCGCTATCTTGAACCAGATATGCCATTGCATACCTTTAGTTACATCGCAAAAGATTCATCTATTAATGAAGAAAAATGGGTCGACATTATCAACTCTCATGTAGGAGCTATACCGCATAAAATTATCATTAATCCAGAAGAATTATCGAGAGATTTAGAAGAAATGATTTTCGCACAGGGAGAGCCATTTAGTAGCACAAGCATTTATGCTCACTTTAGAATTTATAAAGCTGCCAAAGAAGCAGGAATTGTTGTGACTCTTGACGGACAAGGTGCAGATGAGTTATTAGCCGGATACGAGGGCTATCCAGATAGCTATCTGAGAAGTTTACTTGATAAGAAAGAATACCTTTTTGCATTCAATTTTTTACTAAATTGGTCTAAATGGCCAGGACGCGGATTTAGAAGGGCATATTTAAAACTTGGATCGGCAGTTCTAAGAAACCCAAATTTTATAAGATTGGCTAGGATATTAATTGGAGAAAGTTTATCTCCAAGTTGGGTTAATGAGAAGTATCTCAAAGAAAAGCGAGTTAAAAGGGATTTTTCAAATAGAATGCCGTCAGAAGTTTTTAAAGGAAGAAGGCTCATTGGGAGATTGTTAGGGGCGCTTAAAGGAGATGGTTTAAGCTCCTTACTGAGACACGGAGACAGAAATTCAATGTATTGGTCTATTGAAAGTCGAGTACCTTTTTTAACAACTGAATTAGCTGAATTTATGCTCCAACTACCAGAGGAGTATTTGATTTCACCTAAGGGACAAACAAAGTTTATCTTTAGAGAAGCTATGAAAGGTATTGTTCCTGATATTGTGCTAAACAGAAAAGATAAAATTGGCTTTGAAACTCCAGAGGTCTATTGGTTGCAGAAAAATATTAAGGATATTGAGAAATGGCTCGAACGAACATCTTTGCCTAATTTTCTAGATAAAAAAAATTCTATGACAGAAATAAACAACCTCTTAAAAAATCCGAGCGCGCGCGATAGTAAAATTTGGCGATTGATTAACTTTATTTTTTGGGAAAAAAGTAAAAATTCTTTTTCTTAAAATATCTTCTCAATTAAGTAATTTATTTAATTTTTTAAATAAACTCTAAATCCTATAGAATAAACCCCAAATTTGAGAAAAGGCCCATTTAAATTTTTCTAAATTGCATAATTTTTAAACATAAAAAACGAGATTGTTGAATGAAAGCAGTAATTTTAGCAGGTGGTTTAGGAACTAGAATTTCTGAAGAAACTCACTTGCGACCAAAACCTATGGTGGAGATTGGAGGTATGCCAATTCTTTGGCATATAATGAAAATTTTTAGTCATTACGGCATAAATGATTTTATTATTTGTGGAGGTTATAAAAGCTATGTAATAAAGGAGTTTTTTTCAAATTACTATTTGCATTCATCTGATGTAACCTTTGATTTCGCAAATAATTCTTCCGACTTTATTAATCCTAAAAGCGAGCCTTGGAAAGTAACAGTTGTAGATACTGGTCCAGAAACTCAAACCGGAGGAAGAATCAAACGCATTAAGCCTTTTTTAGAAAAAGATGAAACATTTTTAATGACTTATGGAGATGCTGTTGCAGACATAAATATTTCGGACTTAATCAAATTTCATATAAATCACGGTTTATTGGCTACGGTTTCTTCTGTAGAACCCCCCGGTAGATTTGGATCATTGGATATTGAAGGAAATTTAGTAAAAAGTTTTCAAGAAAAGCCTTTAGGGGATGGCGGATTAATAAATGGTGGTTTTTTTGTATTGTCATCGAATGTAACCGAGTTCATTGAAGGAGATATGACTATTTGGGAAAAAGAACCTCTTGAAAAGCTCTCAAGTAAAAAAGAATTAGCTGCATACAGACACAAAGGATTTTGGCAGCCAATGGATACTCTAAGAGAAAAAAATTATCTTAATTCTTTATGGGAAAATAACCCTCCTTGGAAAGTATGGAAAAATTAAACTTATCTTTAAGTAACTCTGAGAAATTAGCAAAATAAATGAGCTATATGGAAATAGAGGATACCGCCTTGAGTGGAGTTAAAAGATTGTGCTTCAAAAAATTTAACGACGATCGAGGAAGCTTCATAAAATATTTTAGCTCAGAAGATTTTAAAAAATTTGGTCTGATTGACAATGTAAAACAAGTAAATTTCTCATTTACTAAAAAAAAGGGAACAGTAAGGGGATTGCATTTTCAGTATCCTCCGTTTTCAGAAGTTAAAATTGTCGTTTGTTTATCTGGAGAAGTTTTTGATGTTGCTTTGGACCTTCGAAAACATTCATCCACTTTTTTAAAATATCATAGTGAAATTCTTTCTAGTAAAAACTCAACTGCATTATTAATTCCACAAGGAGTGGCTCATGGATTTCAAACATTAAGTGATAATTCACATTTACTTTATATTCATGATCAAGAATATAGGCCCAAGCAGGAAGGAGGAATTTCTCCTACGGATTCAAAGATAAATATTGATTGGCCAGAGAAAATATCTTTAATCTCAGAAAGAGATAACTCGTTTTCAAAGTTAGATCATACTTTTGAAGGAATGTAGTTATGAAATGTAGATTCTGTAGTAGTAAAAAACTTCAAAAAATTGTTGATTTAGGTGAATCTCCTCCTTCTAACGCTTATCTATCAAAAGAAAACAGAGATAAATTAGAAAATATTCTTCCATTAAAAATTTTCGTTTGTGAAGAATGTTGGTTAGTTCAAACTGAAGATTTTGCTAGCCGCGAGACTTTCTTTGATGGTAGTTATGCTTACTTTTCTAGTGCTTCAAAAAGCTGGTTAAAACATGCGTCTGATTACGTTGACATGATTGTTGATGAAATAGGTTTGAATAAAAAAAAGTTTGTTACGGAAATTGCTTCAAACGATGGTTATTTACTAAAAAATTTTTTGAAAAAAGACATTCCTTGTCTTGGAGTCGAGCCTACGGAAAGCACCGCCATTGCGTCAATGAATCTAGGAATTGAGGTTTTGCAAAAGTTTTTCGGAGAGGCTACTGCTTTAGAAATACAGAGTAATTATGGCCATAGTGATCTCATAATAGGAAATAATGTCTATGCCCATGTACCAGATATAAATGACTTTACTAAAGGCTTAAAAATTCTTCTTAATAAAAATGGAACCATTAATCTAGAATTTCCTCATATTGTAAATTTAATTAAAAAGAATCAATGGGATACCATTTACCATGAACATTATTCATATTTCTCAGTTCTTACTTTACAAAGCATATTCAAATACCATGGGCTTAAAATCTATAAAATTCAAAAAATAACTACTCATGGAGGAAGCTTGCGCATATTTGCATGCCATGCAGAATCCAAAAGGAAAATAGATAGCTCCGTCATAGAGATTATAGAGGACGAAAAAAAAATTCATTTAGACTCTCTCCTTGGATATTCCTCGATTCAAAAAAAAGCTGATAAAAACGTTAAAGATGTTCTAGATTTTCTAATTGAAAAAAAACGGGAAAAAAAAATTGTTGTAGCTTATGGAGCAGCTGCGAAGGGTAATACATTACTAAATTATGCTGGTATTAAAGGAGATCTTTTACCCGTTGTTTTCGATGCTTCTCCATCAAAGCAAGGAAAGTATTTGCCAGGCAGTAAAATTCCAATTTTGGATCCTATCCATTTGAAAGAATATGACCCAGATTTTGTTCTAATTCTTCCATGGAATATTAAAGACGAGGTTATAGGATCGATTGGAGTTAATTTAAAAAATGGAGCTAAATTCGTTACTGCCTCACCAGATTTAGAGATATTATGAAAAATATTCTAATAACTGGATCTGGAGGCTTTGTAGGTAAGCAAGTTTTGAATCAATTAGAAGAAACTAAGCATAATATTTCAGTGATTTCCTCCAAAAATTCAAAATTTTTTTCAAACTATAAAAATGTAAAAAGAATAATTAACAGCAAAGATCTTTTTCTTGAAGATGAAAGTTGGTTTAGAAAATGTTTAAAAAATGTTGACACAGTCATTCACCTTGCATGGTACGCCAACCCTGAAGACTATTTATCTAATATTAAAAATATTGAATGCTTAGAAGGCACATTAAACTTAGCAAAAGCATTCTCTAAAAGCAAAGCAAAAAGGTTTATCGGAATTGGAACATGTATTGAGTATAAAAATTCTAATAAACCATTATCTTCCTCATCTCCTATTGATCCAAAGTCGTTATATGCATCTTGTAAATCTTCCGCATATTTTTCTCTGAGGTCTATAATGAGAGATTCTAATAAAGAGTTTGCATGGTGCAGGCTTTTTTATATGTTTGGGGAAGGGCAAAGTTCAGAAAAACTACATGGTTATATTTTAGATCGAATAAAAAAAAATTCGATAGTTGAGCTTTCTTCTGGAGAGCAAAAAAAAGACTATATAGACGTTAAATATGCTGCTAAAGAAATTATTAACGTGTCATTAAGTAATTATCAAGGTGCTTTTAATATATGTTCTGGAGAAGGAAAAAGTGTTAAAGAAATAGCTCTAGAAATAGCAAAGCAAAATGGAGGGGAGCATCTTTTACGTTTTGGAGCGAAAGAAAGTAGTGATTTAGATCAACTAGACATAATAGGAGTGAAAGATTTCATCAGCAGTTAAAAAAAGATCAGGTTTTGAATTTTTATTTGACCCTTTTTTTCTTTTGATAACCACTCATGTTGTATGTATTGCTCTTATTTTTTCTTTTGAGACAGGTCTATATTTTCCTTATAGATGGCAGGTTTTTTGGCTTGTAGTATTTCTGGTTTTTTTTTCAAGTTTTGGTTATTTCTTTGGTAGGTTATTTAAACCCCAGTTAAACGATGACATAGGATTATTTAAAAGGTTTTCAGTTAGGTTTTTTGGTATAAGGCCTTTAATCTTATCTTTATTTGGTCTTTCTCTTACAGACTTTCTTTACTCTGGAGGATTTCCCCTTTTTTCATTTTTCTCTGGTTCAGGCCCGACGTCTACAAATTATGGAATGCCGTTAATACATGGACTACAAAAGGCAATTCAATTTCTTTTATTCACCTATGTAATTGCAAATAGAAATTACTTTTCCTTTTCATTTTTAATGTTGATCGTATTACCTTTTTTAGAACTAAGTCGAGCATCTTTATTAATTTATTTTTTTATTTACTATAATTTACAATCTAGTGAAAAAACAAACAGGAGATTTAATTCAATTTTTTACCTAACCGCTATAGTCTCTCTGGGAGCTTTCTTTATTGTCTTTGGAAATACACGAGATAATTCTGCTTTAACTGGATTAGTCGAAGGAGCAGATTTGACAGTCATATTTTTCTATACTTATTTTGTCTCAGGTCTTTCAAACTTTTCGGATATTATATTAAGAGATGAAGGTTTTGTTCTAATTTATGGAGCTTTAAACTCTACCACTGGCTGGTATCCTTTATATAATTACGGAAGTATTTATCTTCTTACATTAGGAGCTATTGTAATAGGGCTTATCAGCGGTTTATTATCAGGAGAAGTAAAAGCTCGTTATATCCCTTTAAAAGCCATTTTTTCGTCAGGACTCGCTTTGATGTTTTTTGGAAACTTTCTTTTTAACAATGCATATTTATTTATGATTATTTTTTTATTTCTATTTTCTAGAGTTTGGGTATTTAGTAAAAATTAAGTTCATGCAGACTTTAATAAAATACTTAAATGAAATTTTCAGATCTTTTTTTTACGGAAACTTGAAAATAACCTTCAAGAGTTGTGTTCAATGCGAAGGCAAACGTTTATTTTTGGTAAGTGGGATAGAAGGCAGATCAGTTAGATGTATTAACTGTAGGGCAACTTTAATCTCTCTTTCTTCTTTGGAAGTCATAAAAAATATAAAGCTTGATAAAGAAAGCGCTTCAGTATACGAATTGTCTTATCATGGCGTTGTTTTTAATTATTTAAAAAAAAATTTTAAAAATTTTTATTTCTCTGAGTTTTTTCCTTCAGAAATACCTGGTTCAATAATTGATGGTGTTCGTAATGAAGATATTCAAAGTCTTACCTTTCCATCTTTGAAATTTGATCTAGTAACTTCAACAGAGGTCTTTGAACATGTTGAGAACTATAGACAGGGATTTTCTGAGGTAAAACGAGTTCTAAAATCTGGAGGATACTTTGTCTTTACTGTTCCTCTCTATGAAGAAAGCGCCACTAAACAACTTTGTAAAATAAATAACTTCGGCGAACTAGACTGGTTTGATGAACCAGAGTTTCATGATAGCAGAGTTTCTGGTATAAATTCTGTTCCAGTTTTTTGGAGACATTCTAAATCTCAAATTTTAAATGACTTAAAAGATACTGGTTTTTCAGATGTTAAGTTATATAAAATCGACTTCACTTCTCAAATATCGCAATACGTAGTTTTTGCTCAATGCTAAAAAAAAATTCCAAATCTTATAACTTGTTTATTGCCTCTGAACTTCTTCATGAAAGTGCAGGCAATCCTAGACAATGGCGTCAGCTTGAAAATTATAAATCTTTAGAAATTCCAATTATTGTTCTCACTATCGACTCTTGGAGATGGAGATTATTTAAACCATCTGAATTAGAAAATAAAAAAACTAACCTATCAAACTTTGGGAACAGAGGCAGAAAATTTTTTTTAATTCGCTTAATGAGATTTATAAAACAAGATTTAATGATGGAGTTTTTTACCTTTAAAGCATGGACACTCTATTGGTTAATTTTAAAAGTTTATTTATCTAAAGATATCAAAAAAGTATATATATCTTCTCCTCCTTTTCCTGGATTTTCAGCAATTTTAGGCTTTCTTGGAAAGAACTACGAAATTGATATGAGAGATCCATGGGCGCTACATCCTACCCTGGCGAAGTTTTCGTGGGCAAGAAAACATTTGGAAAAGTTTATTTTTTCCAGAGCTAATATTGTTTCAGTAGCAACAAAATTTATGGCAAAGAAAATATTTGATGAGTACAAAATAGATTCAAGAGTAGAATACAACTTTCCAAATACATCTGCCGAAGAATTTTCAAACCCTACGGATGCGGAATTAAGTAACTTAGATGAACAATTTAAACTTGCCACTAATGATTCTTCGATAAAGACTTTGACTTACTGCGGAACTACTCCGGATGAATTTTATGACTTAACAAAAATTGGAAATATATTAAAGGACGCTTTATCTAAAGAATATGAGTTAAGAATATTTTTTATTGGTACATCAAAAGTATTTACAGAACTTAAAGATTTAGAAGATGAAGGCAGAGTGAACTATATAAGTAGAGTTTCAAGAAAAGAATCTATTTTATATTTAAGACAATCAGACTTTGTTATGTTTTTCGGACATAAATTTGATGGATATTTAACAACAAAGATTTTTGAATATATGGCTCTAAAAAAAAGAATCATCCCTATAGATCTGGATGAAAAATATGAAGCATTTGATCTTATTGAAGAATATGGTCAGCCAAAGTCAAAAATAAATACAGGGCTGGATTTAATAAACTACTACAAACTAATTTGATATGAAAGTTAACGAAAAAGATAATAGATTAATTTTCATCCTTCCAGTTTTTAATGGGGCTCCTACCATTTTAGAGACTGTTAATTCTTTATTAGCTCAATTAGAAACTTTTATAAAAGTGATAATTATAGATAATGGCTCTACAGACGAAACGCTTAGTATTATCAATAGTATTCAAGATGATAGAGTTGAAGTGCACTCTATGCCTCACACTGAAAGTCTAGGTGCAAGTCTTAATAGGGCATTAAATTTGAAGGCAGAACCTCCATTTTGTATTTGTCATGCTGATGATGTTTATGACAAATTCTTTGCTTATGAAATGATTGATAATATGCGAAAGCATCCTGATGCTGATATTTTATTTTGTCAGTCAAAGATAATAGGAAAAAATAGCATGGAAATTTGGTCGCTTAAAAATTTTTTTAAAAATGCTATTAATTTATTATTCCCAGTTTTTTCTGGATCTAGATCAATGCTTAGATTGATGTTCTTTAATAGCTTGATAGCTCCTTCAGCATGTTTTACTAAATCATTAGATACCAAAAAATATTTTTTCCATCCAGATTACGTTTTTTTTACAGATATTCATTTATGGTCAAAGCTTTTGTTTTCAGGATATCGTTTGAGAGTATTAAAATTTAAAGGCATAAAATACAGAGTCCATGAAAAACAACAATCAGTAGGCGCCTCTTCTTGGCCTAAACAAAAGAAGGAAATGTTGTCTCTTTCAAATGACTTTGCAAGGTTTACAAAATTCCCATTTCTTTTTAGATTTTTTTGTAAGCTTTCAATCTGGTTTAGGTGGCTTTTTTATTTAATTAGAAAGATAATTTCTCTTCTTTAAAGAATAGATAGTAGTTGGTAAATTAATTGTTTGTTAAGTTGGACCAAATAAAGTGAAGAAAAAGTTTATTTGAATTTTATAATCTAAACCCAAAATCCTTTTTTGGACATAGTTTCCCTCGTTTTAAATACTTAAATAAAAATTAAAAAAAATTAAGATGAAGAAGAAAATTTATATTACAGGCGTTAATGGATATTTAGGAAAAAATTTAAGAAATTACTTAAGCCTAAAATTTGATGTTAGATTTTTAGAAAAGAAAATGAATTACAGTGAAATAAATAGTCTATCTTATGATTTCAAAGGAATTGACACGGTGATTCATTGCGCTGGCTTAGTTCATGTAAATGAAAAAAAGGTAGATTATAAAGATTTTTATAGTTCAAATGTTTTACTAACTAAGAATATTTTTAAAAAAGCAAAGAAAAATTTCGTTAAAAACTTCATTTTCATAAGTTCTGTATCTGTTTATGATTTAGAAAAAGATTTTTCTTCTATAGATCAAGATACCATCGAAAATCCTAAAACAAAATATGGCAGATCAAAGTTAGAAGCAGAAAATGTACTCAAAAAATTAGGGAAAGACGCAAAGATTAATTTATATATTCTTAGACCAAGTATGATTATAGGTAATGAATCTCCAGGAAACTTAATGAAACTATCTAAATTAATTAGTCTTGGTTTGCCTTTTATTTTTTCTCGAAAAAATAATAAAAGATCTTTTGTTTCACTGAATTCTATTTGTGAATTCATTCTTAAATTAATAAGCTCAAATCATCCAAGCTCAACTTTTTTAATAGCTAATGAAAAAGGGATTTGTTTAAAAAAAATAATTCTTATGTTGAGAAAAAATAAAAAGAATTTATTGCCAGATATTATCCTGCCTCATTCTTTTCTTAAACTTCTTTTTATGACCATCGGTAAATCTAAAGAATTTTCAAAACTATACGGAACTTTAAAAATAGAACCTTCGCCAAATTGCTTTTCTAAAGAATTAGATTGGAATTCTGAAGTAAACTGGGATGAAATATTCGACGGATTATATTAATTTTCTAATTCTATAATGAAAAATAAAGACATTTTAAAAATTCTAGGAAGAAAAGAAGGATTGTTTACAGAAGATTTAATCAATCTTGAAAATGACTTAAATTTTGAAATAAATAATTCAAAATTTTTAATAATAGGTGCAGCAGGGTCAATCGGAC
>MDTD01096800.1_pt1 | contig 26696 bp, 20 predicted proteins | sample 811221 | NCBI WGS metagenome assembly MDTD01 (sample SAMN05326646, study PRJNA326480) | marine metagenome | isolation source: seawater | place: Pacific Ocean: South West | collected 2011 | reverse complement strand
GTTCATAAAAACATCAAAGAGGCTTGTACAAAAGGATTGGTCAACAGAATACCTAGCTCCGATCTTAGCTGTCGGGGTGGTCCCAGACGTATCAGTTGCAATAAATCACATTAATAAATTCGGATCTGGCCACACTGATTCAATAGTTACTGAGGATAGCGCCACCGCCACCAAATTTCTAAAAGAAATCGATTCAAGCTCAGTCATGGTCAATGCATCCACTAGATTTGCAGATGGTTTTGAATATGGACTGGGTGCGGAAATCGGCATCTCCACCGACAAATTACACGCTCGGGGGCCAGTGGGATTAGAGGGTTTGACATCAGTCAAATGGATAGTTTATGGAACAGGACAAATCCGAGCATAGATAAGGCTTGAAAAAAAATGAAAAAAGAGATTATCGTTAAAGTACCAGACATTGGGGACTTCGAGAACATTCCAGTAATTGAAATACTCGTGACACCAGGCGATGAAATAAAAAAAGAACAGTCGCTTTTGGTCCTTGAATCGGACAAAGCCACGATGGAAATCCCTTCGCCGGAAACAGGTGAAATAAAGGAGATATTAGTAAAAACCGAGGATACGGTATCGATGGGTGATGCGATCGCAACTATGGAAGTCCCAGATATCAAAAATGAAACATCTCTTTCAACAAAAATAGAATTAAAAGATGATAATCATCTTCCTTCCAGTTCGGAATTAACAAGCACAAAAGAGACACTCAAGAGGAGTGACAGAGAAAATTTATACGTGGAAGTTCTTGTTTTGGGATCAGGACCCGGTGGATACACAGCAGCATTTAGAGCGTCTGATCTTGGGAAAGAGGTTTTAATTGTCGAACGGCATACCAATCTAGGAGGAGTTTGCTTGAACGTGGGATGTATTCCCTCGAAGGCACTCTTGCACGTTTCCAAAATTATCACCGATACACAAGATGCGAATGATCATGGGATTAGCTTTGAGAAGCCAAATATAGACCTCAGCAAATTAAGGTCTTGGAAAAATGAGACTGTTCAAAAACTAACCAACGGCCTTAACTCTCTAGCAAAAAAGAGAAATGTTAAAATCCTAGAGGGAGATGGAGTATTTCTGGACTCCAAAACTATGAAGGTTGAGACAAAAGAAGGGACAAAAATAGTTTCTTTTGAGTACGCAATCATTGCAGCAGGATCATCCCCGAGCACATTACCAAATTTGCCGGAGGACCCCAGAATCATGAACTCCACTACCGCCCTCAAGATTGAAGACATCCCAAAAAGTTTGTTGGTCATCGGAGGTGGAATAATCGGACTAGAGATGGCCTCGGTTTATCACGCGCTTGGCTCAAAGATAACTATTGCCGAGTTAACCGGAGGCCTAATACCGGAGGCTGATAGGGATCTGATCAAACCGTTTCAAAGAATAATAGAAAAACGATATAACTCGGTTCAGCTGGGAACGAAAGTTGTAGGGATCGTTCCACACCCCGAATATTTAAGCGTCACGTTAAAAAACCAAGACACCGAGAAAACGCTGAAATTTGACCGCGTCTTAATATCTATTGGAAGAAAACCTAACAGTCATTCTATAGGGGCTGAGGCAGCTGGAATAGAGCAAGAGCATGGATACATCAAGGTTGATAATCAAATGCGTACAAACATTCCAAACATATTTGCTATTGGTGATATCGTAGGTCAGCCAATGTTAGCTCACAAAGCCAGTCATGAGGCGAAAATCTGTGCCGAGGTTATTGCAGGTAATGACAAAGCTACCTTTGACGCCGTTGGAATTCCATCTGTGGCCTACACTGATCCAGAAATTGCATGGGTAGGCTTGACAGAAGATCAAGCAAAAAAAAATAATATCAGAATAAAAAAAACAACTTTTCCCTGGAGTGCCAGCGGTAGAGCTTTGACATCAGCCCGTACCGAGGGTCTAACTAAACTAATATTTGATCATCAAACAAAAAGGCTTCTGGGAGCCGGCATTGTCGGCATAAATGCGGGTGAACTTATTTCGGAAACTACACTGGGGATTGAATTGGGAATTGATTCAGAGGACCTAAGTCTCACAGTGCATCCACACCCCACTTTGTCAGAAACTGTTCTTTTTTCAGCAGAAATATCCGAAGAGTCGATTACCGACCTTTATTTGGGAAAATAATCAATAACGATGATACTTGAAAAACCAGCAGATTTTTCCTCCTCACCAGTTACTCCGAAATCCTTGTTGTCAGACAGTCTATGGTTTATTTTTTTGGGAGATCGTATTCTAGTAAATAATTTTGGCGAGGACATCAGTGATATACCAACCTTAAAAAAAATATCCTCAACCGGGACAAAAATTGAAAATGAGCATTACCTCGGCAAACTCAATAACCAACAATGCTACGTTGCAGAAGCAGTTGGCCCAACTATTAATGATGAGAACCTGGTGTGGATTGGGTTGCGGTCTGCTTTTAATATTCTCAGTGAAAAAAAATTCTCAATCGCAGGTAGAGCCTATCAAATCATTAATTGGAGCCGGACCAACATGTATTGTGGCAAGTGCGGTAATAAAACCCACCAAGACCAGAGAGAATTTGTCAAAATCTGCTCAGTATGCGAATTTAAAATGTACCCCCGAATATCACCAGCGGTTATGGCTTTAATTTGCCGTGGAAAAGAATTCTTGTTGGCCCGATCCCCACACTTCCCAGAGGGAATGTTTTCGGCAATAGCAGGTTTTTCGGAACCGGGCGAAACCTTGGAACAAACTATACATCGCGAAGTTTTTGAAGAAGTTGGATTGACAGTTTCAAACATCCGGTATTTTGCTAGCCAACCGTGGCCCTTTCCTCACTCAATGATGATTGCCTTCCATTGTGACTATCTAAGGGGAGAGATAAAATGCGATCCAGAGGAAATTGAAGATGCTAAATGGTTTTCGCCAACGAATCTCCCTCCAAAGCTTCCGGGAGAAATAAGTATTGCTCGGGAGCTTTTAAACTCAAAAATCTACTCCGCAAAGGGCACTTTATGAAAACATCATCCCTACTGTCATTAATTTTTATTTTTTCAATACTTGTAGCGACAAAAAGCTACGGAAAATATGTTGTAATAGGACACGAGGAATCATCCCATGCGCAAGTTGTTGCTGAAATAATCAAGCAAGTTTTTGAGCGTAAGGGATTTAACGTCGCCACTAAAAGCGGTTCAACAGAGACAATGATCAATATGCTTGTCGAACGAGAGATAGATTTTTTCGTTCCTGCTTGGATTACCACAAAAGACCAACACCATTGGGAATCCAACAAATCGAAACTAAAAAAAGTTGGCCTAATTTTCGAGGGAGCCGAATATTTTTTTTCCGTTCCCAGCTATATCTCACCCGAGGATCTTAGTTCGATAAGTGATGCCAAAAGATCACCTGGGATTGACAAACTTAAAAAGAAAATTTTTGTCGTCGAATCCGATGATGAAATGATTAAACTCTCTCAAAAAGCGATAACGGCATATCAGCTTAAGGAGGCCAACTTCATCATAAATTTTATAAAGGACCGGGAATATTTAGAAACATTGAATAATGCAATGGAAAGTAAAGAGTGGTTCATATTTGCTTCTCGTAGTCCATTTTTTATTAATCGTGTACTCGATTCGCGTAAACTAGACGATCCCAAATCTGTTTTTATTAAATCAAGTGAGGCTCACTTGATCGCTAACTCTGAGTCATGGGACTACATAAAAAAGCCAATGCAGGATATTCTAAAAAAGATAGAGTTATCGATCAAATCTATAGAGGAACTTGATGAGGTGATGCGATTGCGAATGATGCCAGTTCATGATGTGGCTCGAAGATGGCTCGGATCAAGACCAAATACGGTGGAATATTGGCTTCAGCCTTAACCGTTTTACATGCTGCTCAAACTACTTTGATAGCATCTCTAAATTCCTGAATCTCAGATTTTGAAAATCCTAAATTTTTTAATATCTCCATGGTGTGTTGTCCATGTAATGGGGCGGCAAAAGTAGAATCTAATTTAAAATCACTCATTTTAAATGGCGTATTGAACTGTAAGGTTTTATGAGAATTAGGGTGGGCCTCATAAAAAATCATTTCCCGACTTTTCAATTGCGGATACTCAATAGCCTCATCAAATGATAGAACCGGTGTCACACAACAATCACTACCTTGAAAAATAGAAACCCATTCATCCCGCGTCTTAGTCATAAATATTTTTTTTAATTGTGATATGCCGTATGATTTATTCGCATTTTTTTTGCTCCAATGAATCTTTTTGAGATCTCCCCGCTCCACCAATTCACATAAGTTGTTCCAAAATTTTTTTTCCAAAGCTCCAACGGCAATGTATTTTTTGTCGGAAGTCTCGTAAACGTTATATCCCGCCTCAGATCCAGATAAGAGTTGATCTCCCCTATGTCCTGGGTTGCCCTCTGTAACCATATTAGATAGAGCTTGAAAATTATGTGCAAACACAGCATCAGTCATTGACACATCAATATTTCGCCCTTTTCCTGATCGGTTAACGTCAAATAGCGCTGCCAAAATAGTCATCGCCGGGACAAGGGCACCTCCAAGAATATCACCAATTTGAATGTTAGGAATTACTGGTCTCTCATTCTGAACTCCAATTTGGTCGAGTATTCCTGCCACAGCAATGTAATTGACATCGTGACCAGCTACGCTTTTTTGTGGTCCATCCTGGCCGTAGCCACTTATTGAGCAATACACCAAGGAAGGTTTAATTTTTTTACAATTTTCATAATCAAAACCTAGTTTATGCATAACTCCTGGCCTAAAGCCCTCGATAAGAACGTCAGAGGATTTGATTAATTCATTGAAAATTTTCTTACCACTTTTTTCCTTTAAGTTAACAGATATACTTTTTTTGTTCCTGTTAATAGCGCAGAATAAAGGCGACATGCTTGCGACTGAAGACCCAAGATCTCTAGCGTAGTCACCGAGAACAGTGTCCTCAACTTTTATCACTTCAGCTCCGAGGTCTGCGAGGTGTAGCGTGCACACTGGTCCCGGAAGAAGCCTTGTTAAATCGAGAACTCTAAGCCCGGTTAAAGGTTTTGAGTTACTTTCCATTATTACACTCTTTCTCCCTAAAATTTTATGTTCTCGTTCTTTTTGTTGCGGATGGCTTTACCCGCCTTTGATGCATTTGGCCTTTTTAGCTTTTCGCAGATAAATTCTCCAACCTCTACCAATTTATCAATATCGATTCCGGTCTCCACGGACATTCCATTCAACATATAAATAACGTCCTCTGTTGCCACATTGCCTGAAGCCCCGTTTCCTGCAAATGGACATCCCCCTAGACCAGATACAGAGGCATCAAATGAGGCTATTCCAAAATCAAGACTAGCCAAAATATTGGCCAAGGCTTGACCATAGGTATCGTGAAAGTGCCCAGCTAGTAAAGAACTCGGTACTTTCTTAGTTACAACCTCTAATAACTCTGTAGTTTTTCGAGGAGTCCCCGTTCCGATGGTATCGCCTAGTGAGATTTCGTAACAACCCATTTCTAACAACTCCTCTGCTACCGCCGCGACAACAAATGGATCGACTTCACCAGAAATGGGACACCCTAAAACGACTGATATATATCCCCTTACTTTAAGCCCTGCATCCAACGCCGTTTTAGCTAGTGGTTTAAATTTATTTATTGAATCTTTAATTGAACAGTTAATGTTTCGAAAAGAAAAGTCCTCAGTAGCGGCGCCAAATATTGCAATCTCTTCAACTCCTGCCTCTAAAGCGTTACCAAGTCCCTTTTGGTTTGGGACCAATACTGGATAGGAGATATTTGGTTGATTAACTATTTGCCTAAAAACCAAATCAGTATCTTTCATTTGGGGAACCCACTTCGGTGATACAAAGCTTCCAGCCTCAATTACGGAAAATCCACATTTAGAAAGTTGGTTAATAAGCTCTACCCTGAGGTCAATTGAGACATGGTTCTTCTCATTCTGTAATCCATCTCTAGGACCTACTTCCACAATCTTTACTCTGCCAGGGAACTTCATTCCTTGATGAGTGATAAAACCTCCACTCCCTCCTTTACTTGATCTCCGACAGCGTAATTTATGTTTTCTACGACGCCATCAGACGAAGCAATAATTTCATGCTCCATTTTCATAGCTTCAATAATCATAAGAACCTCTCCCTCATGAACTGTCTGTCCATTTTCAACTAATATTTTTACTACTACTCCCGGCAAGGGAGACCTCTGCCCACCCAATAATTCTGGACTGATGCCCAGACTGCTTTTCTTTTCAAACCGACAAAGTCTCCCGTTTACGTGGACACTTAATGAGTCTCTATCCTCCAAGACATTGGCATCGTATATCATTTCTGTACCACTCCAAACCTCAACTTTATCGTTGAATTTGACATTGGTTATTTTCACCTCTGTCGACAAAGCATTAACAATCATAGATTGGTCATCATTTATAACAATTGATGTTTCCTCCAATCTATCCATGAAGAAAAATCGGAGGTGCTCTTTGTTTGGAAGGTTAAGTCTCCAACTTTTTAAAGTAAGCCAAGGATTTTTCCCTTTAGGCGATAAATCATAGCTTTTACCATCGAATTTAAAAAATACATAAAGACTCACAATAACCAAACCAGCCATCAAGACATCCTTTGGAAATTGAATCAGTTCTGGTAGGTTTTCCTCAATGTAATTTGTTCGAGGCAATTCAGGTTTTCTTAACTTGGCGCTTTTTATCTGTAAATCAATTATATTTAATAAAAAAGAGATATTGGTGTGCAATCCAAAAATTTTAAATTGTGCTAAAGCGTCTCGCATTAACTCTAAAGCAGATAAACGACTCTTATCATGAGCAATTAATTTTGCGATCAAGGGGTCGTAACTTGTCCCAACTACATCCCTTTGCCTAACGCCCGTTTCCAGACGTATCCCAGACAACGCCTCGGGCACTATGAATTCAGTGATTTCGCCAATAGAGGGGGCGAATGATTTCTCTGGCATCTCAGAATAGACTCTAACCTCGATAGCATGGCCATTTTCCTTCACCTCTTCTTGTGTTAATGGCAATTCCTCACCCGCCGCTATCCTGAATTGCCACTCCACGAGATCTACACCCGTAATTTCCTCAGTGACCGGATGCTCAACTTGCAACCTAGTGTTCATCTCCATGAAATAAAACCGATCACCCTCAACGACAAACTCCACTGTTCCTGCACCCTCATATTCAACCGACCTGGCGATCTGAACAGCTACATTACCGATTTGGCCACTAAGTTTTCCACTAATTTTAGGAGCAGGGGCTTCTTCAATAACTTTTTGATGTTTTCGCTGGAGAGAACAATCTCTGTGATGCAAATGCACGTAATTTGAGTGCTGATCACCAAAAATCTGAACTTCGATATGCCTTGCATTTTGCAGATATTTTTCAATAATAACGAAATCATTTTTAAAACTAGACATAGACTCCCTGCGGGCAGCTTGCAAAGCGTCAAGGAAATCTCCCTCAGTTTTTACAACTCTTAAACCTCTACCTCCACCACCTGCAGCTGCTTTTATCAAAACAGGGAAACCGATTTTTTTAGCTACACTCTTTAATTTTTCATCGGACTGGTCAGGACCGTGGTAACCGGGAATCATAGGTATTTTAATTTTTTCAAGAAATTTTTTTGCCTCATTTTTCATACCCATTAATTCGATTACCTTCGCAGATGGCCCAATGAAAGATATTTTGTTTCTGTAACACTCTCTGGCAAAATCACCGTTCTCAGATAAAAAGCCATACCCTGGATGAATAGCCTCAGCGTTGGCAGACATGGCAACTTCAATCACTTTAGAAGATGATAAGTATGATTTTGTGAGAGGCTCTGGACCAATAAAAAATGCTTCGTCACATGTCTGAGTATGCAATGCATCTTTGTCTGGCTCTGAAAAAATACCGACTGTCTTGATCCCCATTTTTTTCGCTGTTCTCGCAATTCTTACAGCGATCTCCCCACGATTTGCAATTAGAATCTTTTGGAACAATTTTTATTACCCCAATTCCTGCCAAGACGGAGGCCTTTTCTCCAAAAAGGAGTTGATTCCCTCTTTCCCCTCCGGCGAAGACCTTATTCTCGCTATGGTTTCAGCTGTCTCGTTAGCCATGGATTTGGAGATTGGCCTGGCGTGAACCGACTCTATCAGCTTTTTACACTCATCCATTGATTTGGGTCCGTTTTGAACCAACGAGCTTAATATTGAATCTAGTTTTACGTCCAACTTTTCCATCGGAGCGATCTCGTGCAGTAGTCCTACTCGGTAGGCCTCCGCCGCCGTAAACTTTTCAGCCGATAGCATGTATCTCCTAGCGGCTCTGTAACCTATTGCGTTTACAACATAAGGTCCAATAGTTGCCGGAACAAGCCCTAACTTGACCTCTGATAAACAGAATTGTGCATCAAAGCTGGCGACGGCGATATCACAAGCAGAAATAATTCCCATACCGCCGGCGAAAGCATGTCCATGGACCCTTGCAATCGTTGGTTTGCTCAACCTATGAAGACGAAAAAGTAACTCAGCGAGTTGGATCGAATCAACTAGATTTTCTTGATGACCATAATTAGCCATTCTTTTCATGTGATTTAGGTCAGCACCTGAACAGAACACATTACCCCTAGCGCCAATGACAACCACTCTGACGCTTGTTTCATTTTCTAATGAGTCTAGAGCTAGTATTAAATCGTTAATCATTTGGCCATTAAATGCATTCCTAACCTCAGGACGGTTCAACCAAATTATGCCAATACTCGATTGGATTTCAACTTCGATGGTTTTAAAGTCGTCTAGTTTTTTTTTCTCATCATTCATTTGTGAATCACATTCTGAAAATACCGTATGCTGTCTTTTCCCTTGGGGAATTTAATGCTGCAGCTAGCGCCAATCCAAGAACCGCTCTAGTCTGCTTGGGATCGATTACCCCGTCGTCCCAAAGTCGAGCAGTAGAATAAATAGGCCGGCCTTGCTCCTCGTACTTTTTGATTATTGGCTCTTTTATCTCAAACTTCTCCCTTTCACTAAGGGCGTAACCATTTTTTATCGCTTGATCCTCTTTGATTTGAACCAAAACACTCGCCGCCTGTTCACCGCCCATGATAGATATCCTTGCATTTGGCCACATCCATAAAAAACGAGGATCAAATGCCCTTCCACACATTCCATAATTTCCGGCTCCAAAGCTCCCGCCAATAATCACTGTAAATTTGGGAACCTTGGCACAAGCTACCGCCCTGACCATCTTTGCACCCTCTTTGGCTATTCCTGATGCTTCATATTTTTTTCCCACCATATATCCCATGATATTTTGGAAAAAAATTATTGGCACATTACGTTGTACGCACAGTTGCACGAAATGAGCGGCCTTCTGAGAGGATTCAGGAAAAAGAATACCCTGATTAGCCAGAACCCCCACTGGATAACCCATAATTCTCGAGAACCCTGTAACTAATGTCGTTCCATAAAGTGGCTTAAATTCGTCAAATATGCTTCCATCAACTACCCGAGCAATAATTTCCCTAGGGTCGTAAGATTGGCGTACATCGCTTGGAATGATTCCATATATCTCCTTTGGATCATAAGCGGGTGGAGTGGTCTCGAATGGCTCATTCACAGAGGTGTGAGAAGCTGAAGAATTTGAAATGATCCGACGAATAATTTTTAAGGCATGATGGTCATCATTCGCGTAGTGATCGGCCACTCCCGAGTATCGTGCATGCACATCAGCACCGCCCAACTCCTCAGCATTAACTACCTCTCCGGTCGCCGCTTTCACCAGCGGCGGTCCCCCCAAAAATATCGTCCCTTGATTTCTAACTATAACAGTCTCATCAGCCATTGCTGGAACGTATGCACCGCCAGCGGTGCATGACCCCATGACACACGCAATTTGGGGAATACCTTTTGATGACATATTTGCAATGTTAAAAAAAATTCTCCCGAAATCCTCTCGGTCAGGAAAAATTTCATCTTGGTGGGGAAGATTACCGCCACCCGAATCAACAAGATAAACACACGGCAAGTTATTTTGGCTCGCTATTTCTTGAGCCCTCAGGTGTTTCTTGACAGTCATGGGGAAATAGCTTCCCCCTTTTACAGTGGCGTCATTAGCCACAACCATGCACTCCTTGCCCTCTATTCTGCCTATCCCTGTAATAATACCAGCCGCAGGTACATCCTCATCATAGAGGCCGTAGGCGGCCAGTTGCGACAGCTCCAAAAACGGCGACCCCGTATCTATCAAACCCTCCACTCGTTGTCGAGGCAAAAGTTTACCCCTACCTAAATGTCGAGCAACAGCCGACGAAGTTCCTCCTTTGCTGACTTCTCCAACTATCTCTAGTAATTCTTTTACGAGGAGGCTGTTCTTCTGAAAATTATTTTTATAATCTTCGCTGTTGGTATCTAGCTTGGACTTAATAAAAGTCATACTAACTAATCAACTCTAACCCAACCGCGGTGGCCTCACCCCCACCAATGCACAAGCTTGCTACACCCTTTTTGCCACCGTTGTTTCGTAACGCAGCTATCAAGGTTACTAAAATTCGTGATCCGGAGGCTCCAACTGGATGCCCCAGAGCACAAGCGCCCCCGTTAATATTGACATTACTGGGAGGTAAACTAAACTCTTTCATAGCTGCCATCGTTACCACTGCAAAAGCCTCATTGATCTCATATAAATCAGGATCAGTAACCTTCCAACCAATCTTTTTAAACAATTTCTTAATAGCTCCAGAAGGCGCTGTAGTAAAAAACCGTGGTTCTTGGGAGTGGGTTGCGTGTCCAATTATTCTGGCTAGAGGAGCAACGCCGATGGTGTCCGCGGTAGATTGTTTCATCATAACTAAGGCTGCCGCCCCGTCGGATATAGAGCTTGAGTTAGCTGCCGTTACAGTACCCTCCTTCCTGAACGCGGGCCTAAGAAGTGGAATCTTCTCGATTTCCGCTTTAAATGGTTGCTCATCGAACTCGATAAAACTTTGATCTTTACCGCGCTTTACTGCAAAAGGTATCATTTCCCACGAAAAACTTCCCTCCTCATTTGCCCTTTTTGCCCTCTCCAAGGATCTTATTGCGAAAAAGTCTTGTTTTTCTCTCGTAAAGGAAAATTGATCCGCGCAATCTTCAGCATATGCACCCATCAATTTGCCTCTCTCAAAAGCGTCTTCAAGTCCATCAATAAACATGTGGTCCTGAACTTCGTTGTGCCCCATCCTGTAACCTTGCCGAGCTCTTGGTAGTATATAGGGAGAATTTGTCATAGACTCCATCCCCCCAGCAACTATTATCTGATTCGTCTCGGCTAATAGCGCATCGTGCCCTATCATGACCGCTTTCATACCCGATCCACACATCTTATTCACAGTTGTACAATCTACCCCGTAGGGTAATCCAGCTTTAACAGCAGCTTGCCTTGCAGGCGCCTGTCCCTGACCCGCCGGTAGAACGCAACCCATAATAACTTCATCGATGGTAGGTGTTTTGACATCAGCCCGCTCTACAGCAGCCCTGATCGCTGCCGCCCCTAGATCAGAAGCAGAGGAACTACTAAGCTCACCGTTAAACGACCCCATAGGCGTTCTTGCCACGGATACTATTACCACTGGATCTTTTTTCATAGGATATGCACCTTATTTGTATTTATCAGTAAGTGGGATTAATAATCTCTCTGCCAATTAACCACCTTCGAACCTCAGAAGTTCCTGCGCCAATTTCATAAAGTTTAGCATCTCGCCATATTCTAGAGACGCTGTATTCATTCATATAACCATTACCCCCAAGACATTGTATGGCCTCACCCGCCATCCACGTGGCCTTCTCGGCCGCGTATAAGATAGCTCCTGCGGCATCTTTTCTCGTAGTTTGTCCAAGATCACATGCACGTCCAACGGCGTACACATAGGCCTTGCAAGCATTCATAGTAGTATACATATCAGCTAACTTGCCTTGCATCAGCTGGAAATCTCCTATGACCTTTCCGAATTGTTTTCTCTCACTTACATATGGAATAACTGCGTCCATGCAAGCCTGCATCATACCAAGAGGCCCTCCAGCACATACTAATCTTTCATAGTCAAGACCTCTCATGAGCACCGAGGCCCCGCCGTCTTTCTCTCCAAGAATATTCTCAACCGGCACTTTACAATTTTCAAAACGTAACTCACAAGTGTTTGAGCCTCGCATTCCCAGCTTATCTAATTTTGGCCCAGTTGAGTACCCGTCGAAATCTTTTTCAACAATGAACGCTGTAATTCCCTTCGATTTTTTCTCAGGGGAGGTTTTGGCGTAAACAATTATTACATCAGCATCTGGACCATTAGTGATCCACATTTTGGTTCCATTAAGTATAAAGTGGTCGCCACAGTCATCAGCTTTCAACTGCATTCCAATTACATCTGATCCTGCGTTGTGCTCACTCATGGCCAAAGCCCCGATACTCTCACCTCGTACCAATTTTGGTAAAAACAGTTTTTTTTGGGCCTCCGTGCCGTTTAATCTAATTTGATTAATGTTTATGTTCGAATGATCAACGTACGACAACCCCACGGAGGCTGAGGCCCTTGAAATTTCCTCCATAGCCACAATGTGAGCAAGATAGCCCATGTTTGTGCCTCCATATTTCTCCTCTACGGTTATACCTAAAACTCCTAGGTCACCAAGTTTTTTCCATAGATCAGAGGGAAATTCGTTCTGCATATCTATGTCACTAGCTCTAGGAGCTATTTCAGAAGCGCAAAAGGCAAAAACCGAGTCTCGTAACATTTCAATCTCCTCTCCAAGATTGAAATTTAATGTTGCTTGGGTATGGATTTTTCTATCACCAGCATTCATAGCTTCCTCTCAATAAAATATCCTGCCTTTTTCAGCTAGATTCCCATAGTAAGAATCTTTATCCAATAGGTGTATCATAATATATTATAGCAACACCTCGAGATAGTGAGAACAGCCCGATTTATGAATACCGGCATTGAAAAACGGCTTACTACGCATATTGACAAGCTGGAATTTCCTTTAAAGGAAACACCACGACCAGGGAAAACGGTACAAATTACTCCTGAGTTAAGATGGGTGAGAATGCCTCTTCCTTTTGCACTAGATCACGTCAACATATGGCTAATCACGGACGAACATGGTTGGACCTCAATTGACTCTGGCATTTCAACCAAAATAAATAAACAGCTTTGGAGGGAAATTATTAGCGGTGGAATTAACAATGATCCTATCTCAAAAATTATCATTACTCATTACCATCCTGATCATATTGGTAACGCCTCATGGCTAATGGAGACATTTAATGCCCCACTCCACATAACGTTGTCTGAATATTTGACCGCTCATGCTCAAATAGACTCGAAGGCAGGACACAAAGATCTTTTCAATAATCAACTTTTCAATAACCACGGATTGGTCTCTACCATGTCATCCTCCAAAGAAAAAAACAAAAAGACATATCGAGATTTTGTTGATCCGCTTCCCGAATTTTTTAACAGATTAATTGATGGTCAAAATATTAAAATTGGAAACCACCATTGGAAAGTGATAGTTGGACACGGTCACTCTCCTGAACATGCCTCTCTTTATTGCCAAGCGCTTGATGTATTAATTGCTGGTGATATGCTACTGCCTAAAATAAGCACCAATGTCAGCATCACCCTAGTTAACCCTGACGGGGATCCTTTGGAGGATTTCTTGACTTCGTTAAAAAAATTCAAAGAAATACCTGACAGTACCCTAATATTACCCTCCCACGGAGAACCTTTTAGGGGTGCGAGAGCTAGAGTAGAGATGTTGGAGAATCACCATCTCGCACGATTAAAAGAAACCGAAGAAAGTAGTGAAATATCCATCAATGCCTATGAGCTTTTACCTACAATGTTCAAACGAAAATTAGATCTTCATCAGACACCTTTTGCGATGGGAGAAGCCATTGCCCACTTGAATCACTTGTGGCACCGAGGTATCTTACATCGTGAGATCCGCCCAAATAACAAAATTAGATTTAAAAAAATAAAATGAAAGTAGGGGGAAAAGCACTCCGTAGTATCTGGCGCGAGGATAAAAAAGTTTTAATTATTGATCAAACGGAATTGCCAGCAAGAGTTCGCATTCGCGAAATCAGATCGCTTAAGGAAATAGGCACATGCATTCGTAGAATGCTGGTCCGAGGAGCACCTTTGATTGGTATAACCGCTGCGTATGGAATTGCTTTAGCCATGCGTGAAGATTCTAGCGATGAATATTTAGATTACGCCAATTTATTTCTTTTTAAAACACGACCGACAGCTGTAAATTTATCCAACGCTCTCAAGATTATCGTTAGCTATGTAAGAACATTTTCCGAGGATGAAAGAGAAAATCAAGCTTGGGTCTTTGCAGATAGGATGGCAGAGGAGGATATATCCCAAAATAAGCAAATTGGGGAAAATGGTTTTTCCTTACTTGAAAAAATTTACAAAAACAAAGGACATGTTAATGTCCTTACGCATTGCAATGCTGGATGGCTTGCCACCGTAGACTTTGGTACTGCGTTGGCACCCATTTATCTGGCACACGCTCGCGGGATAAATATCCACGTTTGGGTAGATGAAACTAGGCCGAGGAACCAAGGCCTGCTGACAGCTTGGGAACTTGCAAATCAAGGTATTCCTTACACATTAATAGTGGATAATGCGGGAGGGCATCTCATGCAAAAACGAATGGTAGATATAGTTTTCGTTGGTGCAGACAGGATCACCTCCAAAGGCGACGTGTGCAACAAGATTGGAACCTATTTAAAAGCACTTAGCGCTTTCGATAACAAAATTCCTTTTTTTGTGGCCGCGCCAATCAACACCATCGATTGGGAAATCGAGGATGGGGTCAGGGATACTCCAATTGAAGAAAGAGATCCGCTTGAAGTCCTTTCCAATCCAACACTGGACACAGAAAAAAAGTATACAATTGAATCTCATGGAAACCCCGCCGCCTTCAACCCTGCATTTGACATAACTCCAGCTAAGTTGGTGAGTGGCATCATTACTGAAAAAAAGTTAATTACACCCGTAACAAAAGATAACATGATGACGATTTATTCTGATAATTTATAGTTACTGTTATCCTCTTCCAAAAGCACAGATTGCGAGGTCAAAAAATTGGAAAACAAATGGTCAGAACGAGAGGCACGGCAATTTACCGTGCGATACGCAAGACAAGGCATAGCAGAGGATATGGCGTTACGAGTTTATAGCTCACAGCTTCTCGGACAAGAACATAAGCTGGTCATTCATGGAGGAGGTAACACATCGGTAAAAACCACTTGCTCATTTAATGGCGACCAGATTGAAGTCCTATGCGTCAAGGGAAGTGGTTGGGATCTAGGCACTATAGAGCCTGCCGGGCTCCCGGCTGTAAAACTCGAACCACTTAGAAAGCTCGTTAAATTAGAATCTCTATCTGACGAAGATATGGTGAACATCCAGAGAACCAACCTTCTTGATGCATCAGCTCCAAATCCATCTGTCGAGACATTACTTCATGCGTTCTTGCCTTATAAATTTATTGATCATACCCACTCGAACGCAATACTGACCTTGTGTAATCAATTGGACGGAGAAAAAGTTTGTCAAGAAACTTTTGGCGATCAGCTAATTTACGTGCCTTACATAATGCCAGGTTTCTCACTAGCAAAGAACTGTAGAATTCTTTTTGATAAGTCAATTGCAAATATAAACCCCGATCCTCTGGGCATGCTTCTTCTAAACCATGGTCTGGTAACCTTTGGAGATAGTGCCATAGAGGCATATACTCGGATGATCGACCTGGTATCGCAGGCTGAGAAGAAAATTGACGAGCTCCGTCATAAACCTATTTTGCAAAAAACCTATCCCTCTGAAATCGAATCAATTGAAAAAATAGCCCCAGTCCTAAGGGGAATATTATCTAGCTCGGGTTTACAAAATCGGAAAAAGAAACGTAACCTAATACTGGAATTTCGTAATAGCGAATCAATACAAGAGTACGTGAACGGATCAAATCTCCACATATATTCGCAAAAGGGAACAGTCACACCTGATCATGTGATTCGTATTAAACCTAAGCCCTTGATCCTCGATTGTCCGGTTGCGGGCAACCTTGATGATTGGCAAGCCGGTGCAAGAAAACTCACTAACGAATACATCGAGAAATACAAAAATTACTTTTTAAATAACAATGCAAATTACGGGCACAAGAAAGAGGCACTAGATCCAGCGCCTGTTGTAATACTGATTCCAAAGGTCGGACTTGTCGCAACCGGAGTCAACTTAAAAAATGCAAAAATATGCGCCGACCTAGCCGAGACGAACATAGAAGTAATTCGTGATTGCGAGCAGATTGGTAGCTTTGAGTGCATATCAGAAAAAGATATTTTTGAAATTGAACACTGGTCTTTGGAACAAGCCAAACTTAGAGGACAAAAATTGGGATCGATGGAGGGTAAGATTGTTGCTATTACAGGGGGAGCAGGAGAGATCGGAAGAGCCACCGCAATTGAATTCAAGAAAAACGGCGCCGAGGTTGCGCTCTTAGATAGAGATGGGGATTTAGCGAAAGAAATGTGCAAAAAAATTGGTGGTTTAGCCATTGAGTGTGATGTAACTAGTTCCTCATCTGTAGAGAAAGCTTTCAGAATCATATGTAAGAAGCTTGGGGGAGTTGATGTGGTAGTTTCAAACGCCGGGGGTGCGTGGGAGGGTGAAATAGGAACAGTGGCACAAGAGACCCTTCGAGAGAGTTTCGCACTTAATTTCTGGGGGCATCAAACCATATCACAAAAAGCCGTCCAAATAATGCGTCAGCAAAAGTTAGGCGGGTGCTTGCTTTTCAACACATCTAAACAAGCTCTCAATCCCGGGCGCAAATTTGGTCCTTACGGAATACCTAAGGCTGCAACTCTCTTCTTGATGAAACAGTACGCTCTCGACCATGGCGCCGATGGAATAAGGTCGAACGCAGTCAATGCCGACAGGATAAGAAGTGGATTACTTACTGAAGAATTTATAGCCAAGCGAGCCTTAGCCAGAGGAATCAAAAATCGAGAGTATATGTCCAATAATCTTTTAAAACAAGAAGTCGAAAGTCGTGATGTAGCTGAGGCTTTCGTTTTCCTTGCCAAGGCAGAGAAGACTTCGGCCGCGATAATAACAGTTGACGGTGGAAATATAGAAGCCTCAGTGCGATAATCTGTGGGTAACCGCTAAAATATTAATTGGGTAATAACGTTAAACCAAACTTGACAGGGTATAAGGCACTTATATGAATGACCAAACTCAACCAGTGAAATCAGTTCCTCTTTTAATAGATGGCTCCTTGATAGAAAGTGAAAGTAATATACTTATTCCAGTAACTAACCCGGCGACTCAAGAGGTCATAGCCAATGTTCCTTGCGCCACAAATCAGGAGGTGGATGCCGCTATTGATGGCGCCAAGAGCGCATTTTCAAAATGGAAAAATACATCCATTGGTGATAGAGCTCGTTTGATGCTCCGATATCAGCATATTTTAAAAGAACATCATGACGAATTAGGCGAGTTAGTAGCGCAAGAGACGGGGAAAAATTTTGAAGATGCGAAAGGTGATGTCTGGCGTGGAATTGAGGTGGTTGAGCATGCATGTAATATCGCCAGCCTGATGATGGGAGAAACGGTAGAAAACGTGGCTAGAAAGATAGACTGTTACAGCATCACACAACCTTTAGGGGTGTGCGTAGGAATCACTCCCTTCAACTTTCCCGCGATGATACCTCTGTGGATGTTTCCCATGGCAATAGCTTGCGGTAACGCTTTTGTTTTAAAGCCCTCGGAGCAGGATCCGCTAACGCCAAATAAGCTAGGAGAACTCTTCCTAAAAGCCGGGGCACCAAACGGACTGCTTCAAATAGTTCACGGGAACAAGACAGTGGTCAATCAACTTATTGAGCACAAAGATACTCCCGCCATTTCATTTGTAGGTTCGGTTAAAGCGGGAGAGGAAATTTACAAAACTGGGACGGCTAAACTTAAAAGAGTGCAGGCCTTGGCTGGAGCCAAAAACCACATGGTTATAATGCCAGATGCCCAAAAAAAACACGTCATTAACAATTTGCTAGGTTCGTCGGTTGGAGCCGCAGGGCAGAGATGTATGGCTATCTCAGTGGCTGTCTTTGTGGGGGAGGCACGGAGTTGGATATTAGACGTCCGTGATGCTATGGCAAAAGTTAAGCCAGGGGTATGGAATAAGGAGGGGTCTGCGTATGGACCATTGATAAGTCCTGAAGCTAAGGAAAGGGTGCTGCGCCTTATCGAGGATGGGAAAAAAAGTGGAGCGGATTGTATTCTTGACGGTTCAAATTGTGAGGTTGTTGGTTTCCCAAATGGGAACTGGGTAGGACCGACCATGTTTAGAAATGTCAAAACGAATATGAAAATATACACTGAAGAAATTTTTGGTCCGGTTCTTATTGTTTTAGAGGTAAACTCTTTACAAGAAGCAATTTCGTTAGTTAATAAAAATCCTTACGGAAATGGCACCTCGATATTTACATCAAATGGGGCGGTTGCAAGAAAATACCAGCATGAAATTCAAGTTGGGCAAGTTGGAATCAATGTGCCTGTTCCAGTACCATTACCGATGTTTTCTTTTACCGGTTGGCGCAAATCCTTTTATGGCGACCACCACACTTACGGGAAACAAGCTGTTAGATTTTACACGGAGACAAAAACTGTTACAGCCAGATGGTTTGAAGAGGACATTGATACTGGAGTAAATACATCAATAAATCTCAAATAATAAATTCCAAACCTAAATGAATTTTGAACTTAACGACGACCAAAGAGCCTACGCTGACATGGCAAAGTCTTTCAGCGACAAGGAGTTAGAACCTTTTGCAGCTTACTGGGATGAAAGACAGGTATTTCCGAAAGAGACTTTAGCAAGAGCAGGTAAACTTGGACTGTGTGGTTTGTATGCTCCTGTATCATGCGGGGGCTTAGGCCTATCCAGATTGGACTCCAGCCTCATATTTGAGGAACTGGCGAGAGGATGCACCTCCACAACTGCCTTCATAACAATACACAACATGGCAACTTGGATGATTTGCGAGTTTGGAAAAGAATCTGTGAAAAGTAAATGGGGTAGTGACCTTACTAGTGGAAAAAAACTAGCGTCCTATTGTCTCACAGAACCAAATGCAGGGTCAGATGCTGGGTCGCTCTCAACCAAGGCTACGTTACGGGGTGATCATTACATTATCGACGGTGCAAAGATATTCTCGTCTGGAGCAGGCGATACCGATTTGCTGTTGGTAATGGCTAGAACAGGAGCCTCTGGGACATCGGGAATATCTGCCTTTGTATTAAAGTCAAATACGGAGGGAATAAGCTTCGGGCGCAAAGAGAGCAAATTAGGTTGGAACAGTCAACCAACTCGATCTATAGCTTTTGATCAAGTCAAAGTACCCAAAGAGCAAATGCTAGGAGAAGAGGGAGACGGTTTCAAAATTGCAATGATGGGACTTGATGGTGGAAGAATCAACATTGCCTCCTGTTCAATTGGAACCGCCCAGATTGCATTTGAAAAAGCGAGAGATTTTACGCATGAGCGAAAACAATTCGGCAAATCAATATCTCAATTTCAGGGATTACGATTTAAATTAGCGGATATGAATACAAACCTCGTCTGCGCCCGCCAGATGGTTAGACTAGGTGCGAGCAAATTGGATACAAACCATCCCGACAAAACAGTTTACTGCGCTATGGCAAAAAGAATGGCAACAGACAAGTGCTTCTGGATTTGTGACGAAGCAATGCAAATTTTCGGAGGAATTGGCTATATCAAAGAATATCCTCTCGAAAGATATCTCCGAGACACTAGAGTTCATCGCATTTTAGAAGGCACTAATGAGATCATGAGGCTAATAATCTCAAATAGGGTGCTTAATGATGCCTCAGAAAATATTTTATAAAGGGATAGCCTATGGGTGAGGTTATATTTAGGAAACATTCAAGCGGGAATGGCGTAGTGGTCGGAGAAATCACACTCAATTCTGAAAAACACCTGAATGCGCTTACCTTGGGAATGGTTGATGCGATTTATTCGAATCTTATTAAATGGCAGTCTGATAATGTTGACATAATAGTTCTCAACGGATCAGGTGGCAAAGCTTTTTGCGCAGGGGGTGATGTTGTCTCAGTCAGGCAAATAATTGAGGCTAAAGGAGCAAATGTCGCTGAGAAATTTTTCCTCCACGAATTTGCATTGGATTTCCTGATGCACAATTACCATAAACCTATAATTTGTTGGGGTTCTGGCATAGTTATGGGAGGTGGCATGGGGCTAATGAACGCTTGCAGATTTAGAGTTGCCACCGAAAACTCCAAATTAGCTATGCCTGAAACTGCGATAGGTTATTACCCAGATGTAGGTGGTAGTTATTTTTTAAATAGGGTTCCAGCTCCATATGGATTATTCTTGGGGATATCGGGGGCAGTAATCAATGCATTTGACGCGAAAGATTTGAACCTGGTGGATTTCATCCTGCCATCCGAATCTATGGAAAAATTACTCGAACATTTGTGTTCGATAAGTCGGAAAAACAGCGATATCGAACTTGAGATCAAGGAAATCCTGAATAATTTCCAAATAACAAATCTTCAAGATATTCAAAAAACTGGAAAGCTTCGGCCTTACAAAAATTTGATAAAGCAAGCCATGGACTACCGAAGTACTAGAGATATTTTTAATGCCCTGCTTAATTTGGAGCCCGAGGACGTGTGGCTTGAAAGAGTGAAAAAAAATCTATCGTATGGAAGCCCTTTTTCGATTAGCGTGGTTCACCAACAACTTACTTTGACAAAGGAAATGTCGTTACTCGATATTTTTAAAACAGAAATGATAATGACGGCAAATTTTCTTCGTCATCCTGACTTTGTCGAAGGAGTAAGAGCCCGATTGGTGGATAAAGATAACAAACCAAATTGGCGACAAAAAAAATTAGATGAAGTAGCCGCGGATGAAGTAAAAGATGTTTTTGTAGCGCCCTGGGCTGAAAACCCCTTTGAAAAATTACTTGAGAGAAAATCATGGCACACATAAGCTTTTTAGGACTAGGTAATATGGGTAAACCAATGGCGCTTAATTTACTAAACGCCGGTCATAATTTAACAGTGTATGACCCTTCACAAAAGGCCATGGAGGAATTTAACGGAAAAGGTGCAAAAAAAGCTAAGTCAGCAAAAAATGCTATTAAAGAGGCTGAATTTATAATTTCTATGCTTCCTACAGGAAGCCATGTACATGAATTATATTTGGGTGAGAACGGAATTTTAAAAGAGATCAAAAATCATAATGAAGTAATGATTATTGACTCCTCCACAATAGAGGCGGAGATAGCACAAAACATATCCCACGTTGCATCCACCAAAGGACTTAGCTTCTTAGATGCACCTGTATCTGGGGGAGTGGGTGGCGCTATAAAGGCAACCCTAGCCTTCATGGTGGGGGGGAGAAAAGAGGATTTTGAACTTGCTAAATCAGTTCTCAGCACGATGGGAAAAAAAATATTTTACGCAGGCGATTCAGGATCTGGGCAAATGGCTAAAGCATGCAATAACATGCTTCTCGCTATTTTGATGACCGGCACATCTGAGGCACTTAGCATGGGAATAGAAAACGGGCTTGATGCCAAGGTTTTATCAGAAATCATGAGAAATAGCTCTGGATCAAACTGGGCACTTGAATCTTATAATCCTGTACCGGGAGTCATGGAAGACACTCCGGCATCGGACAACTACCAAGGGGGATTTCAAGTTGATTTGATGTATAAAGATTTGAAATTAGCAAAAAAATTAAGTGCCAAAAGTAAATCCTCCATTCCTCTTGGATCCTCTGCATTACGAGTTTACGAGATACATAAAAACAATGGTCAGGGCAAACATGATTTCTCCAGCATCTATACTTCTTACAGAGAAAAAAAGATTTAGAACTCCCCGGTAGCCAAGCCTCATTTTTTTATGGTCATTGATACTGCCTTTTTTAAAACTTTGGTGTGAATCATAAAAATTTTGTAGGTCGTACCTCTATAATTGGGATAGCTATCCCAATAATGCTGTCCAACCTTTCGACTCCATTGGTGGGGCTCGTAGACACCGCCGTTTTGGGCCAAAGCGTGAATCCTAGCCTAATCGGTGGTGTGGCTGTAGGGGCCACGATGTTTTCTCTCATATTTTGGGCTTTTGGTTTTTTGAGAATGGCGAACACTGGGCTGGCTGCGCAGGCTGTTGGAGCTGGTAATTCTAATGAGGTAAAAACCATTTTTCTAAGAGGTATCTTTTTAAGTATCTTCTTGGGAGGTGTCCTCATCATTTTAAAAAAACCAATACTGAGTTTTATTTTTTTGTTAATAGATACTAGCGATGAAATAAAGCATCTAGCGAGACAATACTATGAGATTAGAATTTGGGCGGCTCCGGTAACGTTCATCAACTATGTAGTTCTCGGATGGCTAATAGGTATTGGAAAATCAAAGGTCGCATTGGGCATACAGATTTTTCTAAATACGCTTAATGTGGCATTTGATTGGTATTTAGTCATTTTATTAGATGAGGGAATCGAAGGTGTTGCGATTGGTACATTATTAGCAGAATTTAGTGCAGCAGGGCTTGGCTTGTTTATAATTCTCAAAGGTTGGTTTCAAGAATACCGTTGGAGCCACGTTGGAGACATGTGGAATCTTAACAAACTATGGCTTTTGTTGAACGTGAGCAAAGATATTTGTATAAGGTCATTTGCTCTGTTGCTAGTTTTTGTGTGGTTTACAAGCCAAAGTGCTAAAGCGGGAGAATTGATACTAGCGGCTAACGCTATTTTAATGCATTTTATAACATGCTCTGCATTTCTCTTGGATGGTTTTGCAATGGCTGCTGAAAGTCTAGCAGGCAGAGCTAAGGGAGCTAAAAACAAAGCACTCTTTTTAAGGGTTTGCGCAGATACCCTTTTGTGGGGGATTCTCGTTGCTATCGTAATTTCCCTGTTTTTTCTTTACAGTGGCGGGCGGATCATAACCTTAATGACAGTAAATGTCATGGTTCGAGAGACGGCTGAAAAATATTTAATATGGGCCTCTTTAGCTCCGGTGGTTGCTACTGTTGGATATCAACTTGACGGAATATTTCTCGGTGCGACTTGGACCAAGCAAATGGTATACTCAATGGCTTTATCAACCATTCTATTTTTCCTAACATGGTGGCTTTTTAAGTCTATCGGGAATCATGGGCTATGGTTGGCCATTTATTCACACTTTATAGCTCGAGCCGTCACCCTAACTATTTTATTCCCGAGATTGCTTTTGCGAGATTTTCCATAGATGTCGGAACAAAAAGACTCGAAAACATTTTTGCGTTAAACTTTGTCACAGTATGTAGTAAGCTATAGCTCTAAATAAATGAATACAACTGATCAAATTAAATGCTGACCCTACCTGAGAGGAGCTTTCCTAGTCTCATTTTAGAGCATTCGAAAGTTAGGCCAAACGAAATAGCTTTCAGGCATAAGGATCTTGGAATTTGGCAAGCTTGGACTTGGACTGAAAATGCCCATGAGGTGGGCATTATTGCCTGCGGTCTGGCCTCTCAGGGACTACAAAGAGGCATGAATATAGCAATCATCGGCAGTAATAGACCTCGACTGTACTGGGGGATGGCAGCAGCGCAGTGGCTCGGGGCGATTCCAGTCCCGATATATCAAGACTCAATTGCCGAGGAGGTCGAATATGTTCTTGAAAACGCCCTAATCAGCTACGCTATCGTTGAAAATCAAGAGCAGGTTGATAAACTTCTTGAGTTGGAACACGTGAAAAACAAATTTAAAAAAATATATTTCGATGATTCGAGAGGGCTGCACAATTATAACATTGATATTTTAGACTCATACTTGGACCTAAGGGAGCAGGGCACTGAGTTCTCAGCTCAGAATCCAAATTTTTTGAATACCAAAATTCAAGAAATAAAATCCAGCGACACTTCAATAATACTCTACACCTCAGGAACCACAGGAAAACCAAAAGGCGTATGCCTCTCACATTCTGCATGGATTAATGCCGCTCACGTTGATATTGAGTTCGACCAATTGAGGCATTCAGATTCAATTCTCTCCTATCTGCCTATGGCATGGGTGGGTGACCACTTGTTTTCATATGCCCAAGCCTTAGTTGCCGGGTTCTCAGTGAATTGTCCCGAATCGGAAGATACGGTACTTTCCGATTTACGAGAAATTGGCCCAACTTACTATTTCGCACCGCCAAGAGTTTTTGAAGACCTGCTGACTCAGGTAATGATAAGAATGGAGGATGCAGGTAAAATAAAAAAATGGTTGTTTGATTTAAGTATTAGAGTAGCTAGAAATTACGGTGTTAAAATTATTGATAGAAAAAAAGTTTCTTTTTTTGGTAAGGTTTCCTACTACTTTTGCAACCTAGCGGTTTATCGTCCACTTCTGAATGTCCTTGGATTGTCAAACGTACGGGTTGCTTATACGGCCGGTGCTGCAATAGGTCCGGATCTATTTAAGTTTTACAGATCTTTGGGAGTTAATCTCAAACAATTGTATGGACAAACCGAAACTGTTGCTCATGTTTGTAAGCAATCCGACGGGGATGTTAAAAATGACACTGTGGGGAAACCACTAGATGGTGTGGATATCAAAATAGGAACAGATGGTGAAATACTTGTCAAATCTATTTCGATGCTCAAAGAATATTATAAACGTCCAGATGCTACCAAAGAAAGTTTAACCGCAGATGGCTACTTCAAAACCGGAGATGCTGGGTTCATTGACCGTGAGGGCCACCTTAAAATAATAGACAGGTCAAAAGATATCGGTAAACTTAACGACGGATCATTATATTCACCACAGTTTCTGGAAAATAAATTAAAGTTTTCTCCATTCATCAAAGAAGCTGTTTGCTTCGGACACGACAGGGATGTGGTGTGTGCCTTCATAAATATAGATTTGGAGGCCGTAGGAAACTGGGCCGAAAAAAAAGGCCTCGCCTATGCTGGATATATCGAGCTAACCGGAAAAAAAGAGGTCTACGATCTCGTTCGGGATTGCATTCAAAACATCAATCATGAGTTGTCGAAAGATCAGGAACTAAAAAACTCCAAACTTAAAAGATTCCTCATTCTTCACAAAGAGCTAGATGCAGATGATGACGAATTAACACGCAGTAAAAAAGTTAGAAGAAATTTTGTAGCACAAAAGTATGAGCAACTAATAGAAGCACTCTATGATGGATCAAATAGTTGCCATGTAACTACCAGAGTAAAATTTGAGGATGGCCGTACTGGAGATATCAGTGCTAATATTTCCATCAGCGAGGTTTGAAAAAGATACAAGGATTTGAATGGAAACAAGCACAATACTTGAAGTTAGCAACATATCTCTCTCTTTTGGTGGAGTTAAAGCTTTATCTGATGTTAGTTTCTCAACCGAGAAAGGCTCTATTGTAGCTATTATTGGTCCTAACGGCGCAGGGAAAAGCTCGATTTTAAATGTGATCAACGGAGTTTACAAACCGCAAGAAGGGAAAATTTCATTTAAAGATAAAGTTTGGGAAAATGTTGTGCCTTATGAGGCAGCACGTATGGGAATAGCCAGAACTTTCCAAAATATCGCTTTATTCAAGGGTATGACCGTCTTGGATAACATTTTGACCGGACGAAACCTCAAGATGAATACCGGCATAATAGCTCAGGCGGTTTATCTGGGTTCCAACCGCAAAGAGGAAATCGCCAGTCGAGAGAGTGTTGAGAAAATAATAGACTTCATGCAAATACAACATATCAGAAAAACTCCCGTTGGCACTTTGCCCTACGGACTTCAAAAGCGCGTCGAGCTGGCCCGTGCTCTGGCTGCCGAACCTCAACTTTTGTTACTGGACGAGCCCATGGCAGGTATGAATGTTGAGGAGAAGGAAGACCTCAGCCGATTCATACTTGATGTAAATGAGGAACTTGGAACATCAGTGGTGCTTATTGAGCACGACATGGGAGTAGTTATGGATATAAGCGATAAAGTGGTAGTCCTTGATTATGGAAAAAAAATAGGAGAGGGAAAACCGGATGAAATTCGAAATAACCAGAAAGTGATAGATGCTTATCTCGGAGTTGCAGATTGAAAAATATTTATCAGGGACTGAGGTTTAGTATATGAGTTTTTTTCTAGAAGTTTTAATAGGTGGTCTTTTGGCCGGAGTCATGTACTCTCTGGTAGCTTTGGGTTTTGTTCTGATTTATAAGGCCTCAGGAGTTTTTAATTTTGCTCAAGGTGCCATGGTGTTCTTTGCAGCATTAACATTTGTGGGAGCGCAAGAAAAATTTGGCTTTTCGATCTGGAGTGCTTTTTTATTCTCTCTGTCTCTCATGATTATTTTAGGAATTTTGACCGAAAAAATTGTTTTGAGACCACTGATTAATCAACCCCCAATTTCCCTTTTCATGGTGACTATTGGGCTCACTTTTTTTGTGGAGGGACTGGCGCAGCTAATGTGGGGCACCAAGGTTTATTCGCTAGAACTTGGGATCCCGGACGAACCGCTTTCCGGGCTTACTCAAGAACTCGGCTTATCTCTCAATATTCCAGAAGTATTACTAGCAATCAATAGCTTTGACCTAATTGCAGCTGTTGTGGCTGG
>MDTD01018910.1_pt1 | contig 26698 bp, 25 predicted proteins | sample 811221 | NCBI WGS metagenome assembly MDTD01 (sample SAMN05326646, study PRJNA326480) | marine metagenome | isolation source: seawater | place: Pacific Ocean: South West | collected 2011 | reverse complement strand
TGAGCGACAACACCACACGAATGTACGAGGGCATGTTCCTCTTTCCCCAGAACACGATCTCCGATCTCCAGTCGGCGACCGACCACGTCATGGCCTTGCTGCAACGGGCCGACGCCGAGGTCGTGAGCTTCAAGAAGTGGGACGATCGCCGTCTCGCCTACGAGATCAAGGGCAACAAGCGAGGCGTCTACTTCCTGACCTACTTCCGCTGCGAGCCGTCCCGCGTGGCCGATCTCGAACGGAGCTGCAACCTCTCCGAACAGCTGCTTCGATCCCTGGTCATCCGCGCGGATCATCTCAACGCCGAGGACATCGAGGCCGCCGAAGGCCGCGAAGCCCTGGCCGACGAGATCAAGCTCCGCAGCGAACAGGCTTTGTCCGCATCCGAGTTCGGCGATGGGAGCTCGTCGGTGACCATCGGTGGAACCCCGGAGACCCAGGAGGCGGCTCCCGAATCGACCACCGCCACCGAAGAGGCCCCCGCCGCTGAAGCAGCCCCCGCGGAAGAGGAAACGCCGCAGAGCGACTGATTCGCTTCACTCCCGATCGAGCACCGACCTTCGGCTACCATGGTGGCCGAGGGACATCAACGAGATAGCCCACCGACCCCACCCAAGGAGGGAACGAAAGATGGCCGGCAATCTGAACAGGGTCTTCCTGATGGGAAACCTGACCCGAGACATCGAATTGAAGAAGACCCCGAGCAACATGTCCGTGGCCAACGTCGGACTGGCGGTGAACCGTCAGTACCGGGTCAACGACGAGAATCGTGAGGAGACGACGTTCGTCGACTGCGAAGCATGGGGGCGGACTGCCGAGGTCATGGGCCAGTACCTTCGCAAGGGACGCCCGGTCTTCATCGAGGGGCGCCTGAAGCTCGACCAGTGGCAGGATCGCGACGGCAACAACCGATCCAAGCTCAAGGTCGTGATCGAGAACTTCCAGTTCGTGGACAGTCGCAGCGGTGGAGGCGACGCCCCCTCCCAGACGTCCGCAGCCCCCCAATCCGTCCCGGAGGACGAGATTCCGTTCTGACCCCTCCGGGGTCGACAACCCAGCCCGCTGGGGTCCGCGCGCCTGCGGACTCCTCAACTTTCCCGAAAGGACAGCGACATCATGGCACGGCACATTGAACTGCTTCTGCTGAAGAACATCGAACACCTCGGCATCGTCGGGGACGTGGTCCGCGTGAAGCGCGGATACGCCCGCAACTACCTGCTTCCCCACGGATTCGCCGAAGTACCCACCGCATCGCGCATTGCGATGCTCGAAGAGGACCGGGCCAAGGCCATGGCCGAACTGGCCAGCCTCCGCAGCGCCCGCGAGAACCTGCTGGAGCAGATGGTCGAAGTCACCCTGACCCTGACCAGAAGCTGCAACGACCAGGGCGTCCTGTACGGTTCGGTCACCCAGCGGGACATCTGCGACGCACTGCAGTCCAACGGCCTCGACGTCGGTGCACGATCCGTTCGTCTGGCCGCCGCCATCCGTCGCATCGGCACCTACCCCGTGCCCATCCAGTTCGACAAGGACCTGCGAACCGAGATCACCGTGGTGGTCGAGCCCGATCAGCCGCTGGAGGAGCGCGACGAGATGGAGTTCGACGACGAGGGCAACCTCATCATCAAGGAAGTCGAAGCGGCCGCCGAGACCCCGGAGGAATCCTCCGAGGGCGGCCAGCCGTCCGAAGATGATGCGGGCACCGAATCCGCCGAGACGACCGAAGCGGACTAAGCAGACAATGCAACAACAAGACAGCGAGCCCCCCGGGGGCTCGCTGTCATTTTTCTGTTGGATGAAACGGACGTCGTCAGGCCACGTCGGATCGGGCCGCCTCACCGAACTGATCCTCGAGGTACCTTGCGACGTAGTCGAGAATGCTCGATGCCTGCGGAATCCTGGGGTTGGAAGTCGGCCCCGCCGGATCGAACCGCATGCCCTTGAACCGGGCCACGGCGTCGTCGACGGTGAGGCCGTACTGCAATGCAATCGAAAACGAGCGGCAGAACCCCTGAATGAGTCCGGAGAGCGTGGATCCCTCCTTGGCGATCTTCATGAAGATCTCGCCGGGCTGCCCGTCGTCGAACAGTCCGATGGTCAGATAGCCTTCGTAGCCGTTGACGGAGAACTTGTGCGTCACCGATTCACGGGTGGTGGGAAGGACTTCTCGTTGCTTTTCGGTGAGCATCGAATGAATCCGTGTAGGGCCGGAATCCTCCCGGGATGCCGGCGAGCCGCGGAGCCGGGACTCACGCCCCCGGTCGCCTCCAGCGACTCGATGCTCCTCCCTCTGCATCGGTCACCTTCCGACCGGGTCTCCACAACTCGACCATCACCCCTTGGCCAGAGCGCGACAAAGCAGAGAAATCACCTCGTCCAGATCCTCCAGACCGCCTTCCGGCCGCCAGTAGACCTCCGGCACCCCCCCACCCCCGCTTCCGGCCCGTCCCCCGGTCTGCACGAGACTCACCCGACCCGGAAGGCCGCCCAGCGATTCCCGGACCGCCTCGGGCCGCGTCGCCCGCACGATCACGTCACGATCCCTTCGCCGCATCGACCGTACCCCGTGCACCATGGCCAGCACCCTGATCCGGGCCAGACCGATGAGTCGACGCACCGGGGTCGGAACGGGCCCGTAGGCACTGATGATGTCCTCGACCACCGAGTCGAGCGCGTGTTCGTCGTCACAGCGAAACAACCTCCGGTATACATCCATACGCCTCACCGGCGACGGAACATAGGCCTCCGGCACGATCCCCCCCAGCCCGAGATCGATGGTGGTGGCGGTCGGATCGGGAAGCGGTGATCCGTCTCCCGCCTCCAGTCGCTGATGCTGCTGCACAGCCTGCTCCAGCAGGCGGCAGTACAACTCGTATCCCACCGCCGCGATGTGCCCGGATTGTTCGGCCCCGAGAAGATTTCCGGCCCCGCGTATCTCGAGATCGCGCAGCGCGATGCGGAAACCCGCCCCCAGCATCGAGAACCCCTCGACCGCCTGCAGGCGACGCATGGCGACTTCCGAGGCCACTCGTGTCTGCGGAAGGACGAGGTAGCAGTACGCCCGGTGCCGGAACCGCCCGACGCGACCCCGGAGCTGATGCAGATCCGCCAGGCCGTGGAGGTCCGCCTCGTCGATGATGATGGTGTTGGCCGTCGGGATGTCGATGCCCGACTCGATGATGCTCGTGCTCACCAGAATGTCGGCCTTCCCGTTGATGAAGTCGTACATCACCCGTTCCAGCTCCGCCGGACGCATCTGTCCGTGCCCGACCACGACCTTCGCATCCGGCACCAGACGGCGGATCGCCTGCGCAACCTCGTCCAGATCGCGGACCCGATTGTGGACCACGAAGGCCTGCCCCTGCCGAGCCAGTTCGCGACGAAGGGCATCACGAATGCGATCGTCGCTCCAGGTCATGAGTTCGGTCACCACCGCTCGCCGATCCTGCGGGGCCGTGGTGAGCGAGGAGATGTCCCGCAGGCCGAGCATCGACATGTGAAGCGTGCGCGGGATGGGCGTCGCAGTCATGGTGAGCACATCCACCGTCGAACGGAGATGAAGCAGCTTCTGCTTGTGCTCGACACCGAAGCGCTGTTCCTCATCGATGACGACCAGCCCCAGATCGCGGAAGAGGACGTCATCGCTGAGCAGTCGATGGGTCCCCACCAGCACGTCGACGGTTCCGGACGCCAGATCTTGCAGGATTTCACGCTGCTCGGCCGCGTTGCGGAAACGACTCAGCGATTCGACGCGGAACGGGTAGCCGGCCAGGCGATCGCGGATGGTTCGGCCGTGCTGCTCGGCCAGGACGGTGGTCGGGACCAGCACGGCCACCTGCCGCCCCGACTCGACGGCCTTGAAGGCGGCCCGAATCGCGACTTCGGTCTTGCCGAACCCCACGTCTCCACACAACAGCCGGTCCATCGGCCGGGAGGACTCCATGTCGCGCTTGACGGCCTCGATGGCCGAAATCTGGTCATCGGTCTCGTCCCATGGAAAGGCGGCCTCGAACTCGCGCTGCCAGGTGGTGTCGGCGGGAAACGACGTGCCCTCGAGGGCCTTGCGTGCCGCCTGGATCTCCAGCATCTGCAGAGCCAGTGCACGGACGGAATCCGCCGCCTTGTCCTTGCGTCGCGTCCAGGACGCCCCACCGAGTACGGATCGGTCGGGCTCGCCACCGAAGGCCCCGATGTACTTCTGAACCAGTTCGATGTCGACCACCGGAACGTGCAGCCGGGCGCTTCGTGCGAACTCCAGGGTCAGGAACTCCTCTTCGGGGCCGTCCCCTCTTGCCATCACCTGCAGACCGACGAAGCGGGCGATGCCGTGATCACGGTGGACCACGAAATCACCCGGTTCCACGTCGACGAATGCATCCATCGGCCGTGCCTCGAGATTGGCCTGGGTGCGACGGCGAAGGTGCACACGATTCACGAACTCGTCGTAGGCAAGCACGGCCACCGATCGACCCGCCGGGGAACGCCAGTGGAACCCGTGCGGAAGATCGAGCTGCACGTTCCGGACCCCGTCCGGATCACCACCCCCGGTACATCCCTCCAGGAGTTCACCGAACCGGCTCGAATCCCCCGTGGTCCGGCAGCACACGATCACGTCGTCCTTCGTCGCACGGTCCAGCAGATCCGCAACCGCTTCACGCACATCCTGTGCAAAGGGCTCGTTGCGCCCCACCGGAAGTTCGATCGAGGCATCGTCACGTCCCGGCGATGCGACATCCACGACGGTGGCCACACACCCCAGTCGATGCCCCGCCCCAGCGAACACGTCCTCCACACTGACGATTCCCTGCTGATCATCGAGCCGGTGCAGATAGTTCCGCCCCTGCTCGGTGACCTCGGCCAGATCGTCGACGACCAGTTCGCACTCCGACGCCAACCGGTCGATCAGATGGTCACCGGCCTCGTCGATGGCATCCATTGCACGATCCGAGAGCAGATCCAGCCGTTCCAGACGTTCCTGGGACCCCATGGTGTCGAGCTCGATGGTCCAGATGGCTTCGATGGTGTCGTCGTCGAGATCGATCCTGGCGGGAACGGAACCCCGTGGAAAGACGTCGAGGATGTCGCCGCGCAGTGCGAATTCGCCCGGCTCCTCGATGGCCGTCACGCGTTGGTAGCCGCCGTCGACCAGAAACGAGACCAGCTCCTCCCGATCGCACCGATCGCCGACCCGATGGACTCGGTACCTGCGTTCGAGCGCCTCCTCGGTCGGCAGCGACTGCATCAGGGCGTGGACCGGGGCCACGATCACCCGTGGGTGTGAGACCGATTCGCGAAGCATGTTCGACACCGCGATCCGATCGACCAGCAGGTCCGTCCGAAACGACCGGTCGCCGGGCAATCGCTCCATGGCCGGAAACCGGACCGCCTCCACCCCCAGTGACCGCAGCGTCTCCATCGCATCGTCGGCGTCGTCGAGGTGGGCCACCACCAGCACCCGTGCCATCGGTCGGCGTCGATGAAGCAGCGCGGTGATCAGCACCGTGCTGAAACCGCATCGGCCCGTTGCATGGACATGACCACCGCCGAGCATCGCCGCATCCAACGCGGCCACGGTCGGATCATGTTCGAGCAGATCGAGCCAGCTGTGATGTGCTTCTCTTTCAGTCATCTCGGTCTTTGCAGATGAAACCCGAACCACGAACCAGCCCCGAATCGACCAGACGACGGACCGTGATCGGCCCGATGCCCGACACCATCGCCAGATCCTCGACGCAGATCCCCGGACGGCTCGCACGCAGTGCAATGATAGCGCGGGATCTCACCGGACCGATGCCCGGAAGCAGTTGAAGTTCGGCATCGCCGGCCGTGGCGAGGTCGACGGTCCAGGCGGATTCCGAGATCCCGGGCCCGGGATCCGGCCACGGCATCCGATCCTGGAGCAGCATCCAGAGCAGTACCGCACCAAACGCCGTCAGACACGACAGGAACTCGACCGCGGATCGCTTCAAGCCCGGCTGCCGCCGGATTTGGGAGGCAGTTTCAGCGGTCCCAGCGGCTGGCGGAACCGCTTGCGGACTCCAAGAAGCTTCTGCAGCACCGGCTTCGACCGCCCGTCGACGGACAACAGGCCGGAACGAGGGGGCATGGTGTCCTCGTGGTCGAAGAAATCGGACCAGAAGAACGATTCGATGTAGGGCTTCGAGAGGGCCAGCGGGAATATCCTCGCCGCCCACGACGCCTGCCGGGACGGCGACCACTGGGTATGCCACCATCCACCCGCCGCTCCGATCTGCTCACTCGGGGCACCGACGTTCGACAGGATGATCGGAAGCTCGAGCAGAAAGAAGCGGTCGAGCAGCCGTGAGACCTCCATCAAATCCCGACTGACCATTCCTCCCTGCCCGTCCCCCATCAGCAGTTGCACTCCCACGGCATCCAGACGGACTCCCTCCTGGATCAGCTGTTCGAGATACACCAGCGGCGCCATGGCCTGGTCATTGCGTGACGTGAACTCCCCCCAGGGCTGCGAAAGCTCAACCATCACCCGACGCCCACGCCGCCCCTGACGGATGAGTACCGCGAGCGTCCGGGTCAGATCGATCATCTGCTTTCGATCGAGCGAGCACAGCTCGTTGGTGTTGATCCCCGATGCGATGTTGTACATCCCCACCACATCACCGTAACGCTGCAGCACCATCGAGACGTGCTCGTATGCCAAATCGCCGAGACGTTCGTAATCGAGCGATCCACCCTGGTACACCCACTGCGGCAGGCCACCGGCGTTCATGTCGAGCAGCGGCCCCGCAACCACCTTCACCCCGTTGTCCTGAGCCCACCCCATCCATCGATCGCATTCGTCCCAGTGGTACTGCCCCTGCCGGGGGGCCAGCTTCGACCACGGCAGCGGCATGACCAGCAGATCGAACTGGGTCTGGATCAGTTCCTCGAGCGCCTTGCCCTTCTTGGACGGATCCAGACGGATCCCCAACGTCCCCGATGAAGCAGGCCGCTTGAGGTACCGACGGTGCAGCAGGATTTCGGCATGGGCCAGGGCCAGTCGCTCCGAAGCTTCGATGCCCAGGGACAGGGCGTGCCGGGCGTGCCCCTCGGCCACCGCGGGATCGCGGGCCACGAGCGCTCTGGTCAACGTCTGACGGGCCTCTTCCCACTGCCGCATCGCGGGGTGTTCCATGCTCAGATCGAGCATCTGCCACTCCTCGCTCTTGACCAGGAAGGTTGCGATCCGGTGCCGGGCAAGCTCGACCGACAGGTGGTAGGGATGGTCACGATGCGGAAGCAGACAGGTCTGAATCGCCAAATTGCCCGTCTCACCGGTGTCGTACAGCAGTCGCAGGCCGATCGCCCTCTGACTGCCGGCGGAGCATTCGATGCAGCCGTCGCGGAATCGAATCGTCCCCGGAACGACCCGATCGTCCTGATCCACGAGACATGCGTGGTGCAGCGGCCAGTCCTTGGCGGGGCCGTCTTGATCGTAGACCGAAAAACGCAGCATGGGCAGTCGCCAGTCCGAAACCGGGGGCATCAGAAGTCGGCTCCGGCCGACCGTTTGAGCGTTCACATTGTGACGACACCGGGCCGTTTCGCAAGGTTTCGCAGGCCGCCCGGATGCGATAGAATGAGGAAAAGCAGAAGGATCCCACCCCATGACCACCACCCACCACGCCGTTCGTGAAACCGACCTCCCCCTTCCCGGCCGCCGACAAGGCAAGGTTCGGGACATCTACGAAGTTCCCGCCGCCGAAGGACGTCCCCCTGCGGTCCTCATCATCGCATCGGACCGCATCAGCGCCTTCGATGTCGTGATGCCCGACCCCGTCCCCGGCAAGGGCTGCGAACTGACCCGCATCAGCACCGAATGGTTCCGCATGGTGCGAGAACAGGACATCATCAAGGACCATCTTCTCAGCATCCGACCCGAAGACGTTCCCGGTCTTGATCCGTCCCACTATTCGCAGTGCGAAGGACGAATGATGCTCGGCCGCGCCGCCGAAGTCATTCCGGTCGAGTTCGTGGTCCGCGGCTGCATCACCGGCTCCGGCTGGGGTGAATACAGGAACAATGGATCGGTCTGCGGCATCAAGCTTCCCGAAGGTCTCCAGCAGTGCCAGCGGCTCGACGAACCGATCTTCACTCCCGCCACCAAGGCCGTCGAAGGGCACGATGAGAACATCGACTTCGATCGGGCCTGCGACATCGCCGGCCGGGACGTAATGGAACATCTCCGGGACATCTCACTCAGGATCTACTCGTGGGGCCGCGACTACGCCGCCGAACGCGGCATCATCCTGGCCGACACGAAGTTCGAATTCGGATGGGCCCTGGATGAAAACGGGAATCGCACCGACGAACTGCTGCTCATTGACGAGATCCTGACCCCCGACAGCTCCCGCTTCTGGCCCGCAGAGGACTACGAGATCGGTCGTGATCAGGACAGCTTCGACAAGCAGTACGTCCGAAACTACCTGCTGACTCTGGTGGAAGCCGGAAACTGGGACAAGACCCCTCCCGGACCTCCGCTGCCCGAGGAAATCCTCTCGACCACGCTGGAGCGGTACCAGGAAGCAGCTCGCCGACTGTTCGGCTGAGTTCAGTTTCGAATCGAACGTTCCGCAGCCTCGACCGTATTTCGAAGGAGCATGGCCACCGTGACGGGCCCCACTCCACCGGGGACCGGCGACACCCATGAGGCGACTCTGGCGACGGAATCCAGATCGACGTCCCCGACCGTGCGCGCCTTGCCGGTCGCGGGATCCTTGATCCGATTGATTCCGACGTCGATCACCACGGCACCGGGACGAACCATGTCACCCGTCACCAGCGATGGAACTCCCGCGGCGGACACGATGATGTCGGCTTGCCGGGTCATCGAGGCCAGATCGGGCGTATGCACGTTCGTCGAGACGACGGTGGCTTCGGCCTGCATGAGGAGGACGGCAACCGGTCGACCGACGATCCGACTCGCACCGACGCAGACGGCCAGACATCCCTTGATGGGCACACCGGTCGACTCGATCATCGTCATGACCGCCAACGCAGTGCAGGGAAGCAGACTGCGACGGCCGTAGATGACGTTGCCGATGTTGGCGGGATTCACACCTTCCACATCCTTGTCGGGATCGATGGCCGACTGGACCACGTCGGGATCCACGCCCTCGGGCAACGGCATGTGCACCATGATCGCATGCACATCCTGTGCATCGTTGAGGCCTTCGACGACGTCCAGCAGCTGCTGCTGCGAGACATCCTTGGGCAACTCGTGCAACCGATACTCCATGCCCATCTGTCCGCAGGTACGGGCCTGACTGGCCGCATAGACCGACCCGGCGTCGTTGCCGCCGCAGATGACCGCGTCGAGCCGGACGGGATTCCCGGCGTCGGCCAGCTGCGCAATCCGATCGACCAGCCCCTGACGGACCTGATCGGCCAGTTCACGACCATCGAGAATGTTGGCGGTCACGGCTTCGCTCATGCGGAGAAGCATACCCGGCTCGCCGTCGATCGGCCACGATCGGCCGGCTTCCCATACACTGCGAATCATGTCTGCTTCCATCAATCTGATCGCGATGAACGTCGGAAACACCCGCACCCAGATGGGACGCCACGTCTCCGGCGAACTGACCGATGTCGTCAGCCTGACCAACGATGACCACGCCGGAATCATCGACCAGGTCGTAACCTGGTGGTCCTACCTGCCCGACGGCACCCCCAAGGCGGTCCTGCTGGCGTCGGTGAACGACAGCACCGCCGACACCCTCGCCTCGATGCTGACCGACCAGTTGTCAGAAACGCCGTATCGCATCGGCCGGGACCTGCCCATTCCCATTTCCGAGGAACTGGACCCGGAGACGCTCACCGGCGTCGATCGACTGCTGAATGCCTCGGCGGCGTGGAACACGGCCAAGCAGGCCTGCGTGATCGTCGATGCGGGAACCTGCATCACCATCGACTTCGTCGACGGCGAAGGCACCTTCCACGGCGGCGCCATCACTCCCGGTGCGTCCATGCAGATGGACGCCATGCACCGGGGATCTGATGCCCTGCCGGACGTTGAGTTCACGCAACCGGACGAGGACCCGTTCGGACGTTCGACCACCCAGGCCATGCTGCACGGGGTGTACCACGGGATTCGCGGAGCCGTTCGACAACTTGTGGAGCTCTACGCGCTCCGCTACGGGGCGTACCCGATGGTGATCGCCACCGGTGGGGATGCCCGGACGCTGTTCTCCGACGACGAACTCATCGACCGAATCGTGCCGAATCTGACCCTGGCCGGGATCACCATCGCCGCCCAGCAGGTTCTGGCTGCCGACGGCGGGGACGACTGAATCACATGCCGGTCGTACGCACCCTGACCTCGCCCTCCCCCGGTGCGATCGCAATCCTCCAACTCGAAGGGGATGTCGACACCATCCTCGATGAACTCACGCCCGCCGTCGGCTGGCCCGAAGGCGTCGTCAGACTCGCCAGCCCGGGTGGCATCGACGACTGCCTGGTGGTGCGAATCGATGCCACCACGGCCCAGATCATGCCGCACGGAGGCCCCCGTGTGCGACAGCGTCTTCTGCACTGGCTCGCTGAACGCAACGTCCCTGCATCCGGTGCGTCGGGGTGTCGGTGGCCGGAGGCCGCCGACGGGGTCCAGGCCGCGATGCTCGCCACGCTCGCGACCGCCACGTCTCCACTGGCCGTCGATCTGCTGCTTGACCAACCCGTGAACTGGGAAACCAAGTGCACCTGGACGCCCGAGGACGACGCGCGATCACGGCGACTGAACCATCTGCTGCACCCACCTCGGGTGGTGGTGGTCGGCGAGCCGAACATCGGAAAGAGCACCCTGCTCAATGCGCTCGCGGGACGCGATCGGGTCATCACCGGTGACGCACCGGGCACGACCCGGGACTTCGTCTCCGCGGAGGTGGACTGCGCCGGGCTGGTCGTCCATTGGTTCGATACCCCGGGGATCCGAATCACCGACGACCCCGTCGAAACACGGGCGGTCGAACTGGCCCGACGGCTGGTGACGCAGGCCGACCTCCTGATTGCCGCCGCCGACGGCGAGCACCAGTGGCCCGATCTTCCCCGGACCCCGGACCTGCGAATCGGAACCAAATCGGACCTCGCCGCGAGAGAGGACGCCGACGCCGTCGTCTCCGCGAAGACCGGCCGGGGAATGCCGACGCTCGTCCGGTCGATCAGGGACACGCTCGTGCCCCCGGAGGATCTTGCCACTCGACGCCCGTGGCGTTTCCACCCCGATCTGCCATGACCGGGAATCCCTCCCGGCAACCCCCAGTGGCTTCGGATACACTTCCTGCTTCCCCTGCGCGCGTAGCTCAATTGGATAGAGCATCGGTCTTCGGAACCGAGGGTTGGGGGTTCGAGTCCCTCCGCGCGTGTTCATGGAGCCACCCCTTAGGCTTCGAACGTGTTTTCGACCCGCCGCCGTCGATTGACGGCGAATCGAGTGGAGACCGCCCCCCCATCCGATCCCGTCGCCCGCCCGGTTCGCGGATGCAAGGCAGCAGGTTGCAAGCAGAACCGCTTGCTGCCATGATTCCGGCGTACCGATTTGGACGCCCAACGACACGAAGGAGATCCCATGGGCCTCATGGACGGCAAAAAGGGACTGATCGTCGGCATCGCCAACGAGCGGAGCTACGCATACTTCATCGCCGAGTCGCTCCTCCGCGAAGGCGCTGAATGCATGTTCACACACCTTCCCGGTGAGAAGATGGAACGACGGGTTCGCAAGGCATGCGAATCCCTGGGCGTGACCGATCCCTGGATGCGGCCCCTGGATGCATCGTCGGACGAACAACTGGACGACGTGTTCAACGCCATCAAGGCGGACGCGGGCGAACTCGATTTCATCGTGCACTCGATCGCGTTCGCCGACAAGGACTGGTTGAAGGAGGGACGATTCCTCTCGACCCCCCGCGAGGTCTTCACCCAGGCCTGCGACATCAGTGCCTACACCTTCGCGGCCATGGCCGATCGCGCCGCCCCGCTGATGAGCGAAGGCGGATCGATGATCGCCATCAGCTACTACGGCGCCGAGAAGGCCGCACCCGGGTACAACGTGATGGGTGTCGCGAAGTCCGCCCTCGAATCGACCACGCGGTACCTGGCCAGCGATCTGGGCCCCAAGAACATCCGGTGCAACGCCATCTCCGGCGGTCCGTTCCGCACCATGTCCGCGATGGCGGTCGGCGGCTTCGGACAGATCATGGATGTGGTGGCCGAACGAGCCCCCATGCGAAGAAACGTCGAGGGACGCGAAGTCGGAGACGCGGCGGTCTTTCTGCTCAGCGACCTCTCGACGGGCGTCACCGGACAGGTGCTCTACGTCGACTGCGGCTTCTCGTCGATCGTCATGTAAGAAAACGACCCGGTCGCAGCCGGGTCGTGAAGAAGCAGTTGATCTGCCCAGTGGGGTCAGGCGGCGAGGAAGCCGTCGCACGCACCATTGGCCGGCGTCCTGAGATGCAGCCCCTCGACTGCGGGGTGTCCGCACTCGTTGATGTATCCATCCGGTGCCAATCCGTCGATTCGAATCTGCACCAGCATGTCGTCCGAGCTGTGCTCACCGTAATGGGCGCAACGCCCGCACTGTCCGTCGTTCACGTGGATCATTCGAGACCTCCTTCAATAGAGCCCTGATGAGGAACCGGGCCGTCGAGCGTCCGATGAGCCCGGTTCCTCATCGACTTCATGATGGCATCAAACCTGCTGGATGCGGCTGAGAAACGGTATCGATTGGCAATCGAGATCGAGTCTCGTTCTCCATCGGTACACCGACTCGGGCATCCGGAACGTGCACCTTCGACTCGACCCCGATATGATTCCGCCCAATGACTACCAACCCAATCAACGTGGCTCTGATCAGCGATGTGTTCTTCGGCGTTGATGCACGCGAACGGTTGAGAAGCCGTCTCATCGAAGCCCGGGAGGCCGGCGCCGCGCTGGCGGTCCTTCCCGAGATCGCAACGCTTCCGTGGGCTCCCTCCACCAAGGACGCAAAGGACGAACACGCCGAACCACCCGGAGGCCCCCTCCATTCCATGCAGGCCGATCTTGCCCGTGAGGTCGGCATCGGACTGCTGGGAAGCATGATCGTTCGGGAAGAGGACGGTCGAAGACTGAACACCTGCATCCTTCTGGATGCCCGGGGGACCCATCTCTACAGCTACCGCAAGATTCACATTCCGGAGGAGCCCGGATTCTGGGAATCCAGCCACTACGAAGCGGACACTCGACCCCCCACCCCGGTCGAAGCGTTCGGCATGCGACTCGGTGTGCAGATCTGCAGTGATGTCAATCGCCCGACCGGGTCCTATCTGCTGGCGGCCCAGGGGGCCCACTGCATCCTCGCTCCGCGCTCGACCGAACTGGCCACCTGGTGGAAATGGCGGCCCGTGCTCATTGCCAACGCACTGACGAGCTGCAGCTACGTCCTCACGGTCAATCGACCGGCTCCCGAGGACGGCGTTCTGATCGGCGGACCTTCGTTCGCGGTCGCCCCGGACGGAGAAGTGCTGCTCGAGACCACCGACCCGGTGGCGGTGGTGGAGGTCGATCCGTCCCGGGTCGAGGCCGCCCGCAACGACTACCCGGGATACCTTGCGGCCCCCAGTGATCTGTACACGGCCGGCTGGTCGGGAATCACGCCCAAGGCCGCTCACCAGCCGCCGGGACCCTGATCCACCCGACTGCACCAGCGGCCGGCGGTCCTGTGGTACAAACGGGACCTGGTCCCAATGGAGATTCAATCATGACCACGCCGAACCGGATCGAAGACCGACTCGCAGCCCTGGAAGCCCGCCTCAGCCGGCGGGAACGGCAACTACGACGCCACCGATTTGTTCTGGCCGCTGGATTTCTGGCGGCCCCGGCGGCATTGGTGCTTGCCGGAGCCGACTTCATGAAGTTCGATTCGATCCAGGTCAAGCGGCTCGAAATCGTCAATGACGCCGGAGAGGTCATGCTGGCCGCGTCGTCGGGGCAGTCGGGCGGTCAACTCGACGTCTGGAACAACCGCAAGAACAACATCGCCCGGCTGGGCGCGAATGCCTTCGGAGGCGATCTGGCGATCTGGAATCTGTCCGGAAACTCCGTGGCGGGCGTGTGGGCCGCCGAGACCGGCGGAACCCTCAGCACGTGGAACAACGATGGACGCCGTACCTCGAGAATCGAATCCGGCGACCATTCCGGTCGCATTGCCGTCTACGGCGGTTCCGATCGGGAAACCGTGCTCATCACCAGCGACACGGCCGGTGGACAGCTGCACGTACGCGCGGCGGACGGTCGCGAAGGATTCCATGCCGGGGTGCGTGACCATGGGGCCAACTGGTCGCTGATCGATCACGCAGGGCAGCTTGCGATCTCGGCGGAGTCCACTCCATCCGGAGCTCGAATGCAACTCCCCCGGACGAACGACGGGTCGTCCATCAGTCTCGATTCCACCCCGGGCCGCCCGGCGTTCAAGGTGGCCTCACCCGCCTCGGGAACCTCCGCGTCGATTGCAAGTGATATGCAGGTCGGCACCCGATTGCTGCTGGAATCGGATTCCGGGCGGGTCAGCCTCGTGTCCGGACTCGCATCCGAAATGCCCACGATCGACATGACGAATCCGCAGGGGATGGTCGCCTCCCGCACGACCCTGCGGACGACCGGCGGAGGATCCGTCCAGGTCTCCTCGCCGGACGGCGAACCCGTGGGCATCCTTCGCAGCGACCTCGAGGGGAACGGCCGTCTGGATCTGCTGGACCGTTCCGGTCACCTTCTGGCCAGCCTTCAGACCGGATCCAAGTCCGGTGCCACCCTGGCGCTGCTGTCGGAATTCGGCAAGACAGTCTGCGCTCTGGCCGGAACCACCGACGGTGGAATCCTCAATCTCATGAATCGCACCGGCGTCCCCGTGGTCACGGCCGGCAATGCGGCCCGGCGACGCGGGGGAACGCTGTCGGTCCAGAACGAACGGGGACTTCCGGTCGTGAGCATCGGCAGTGATGCCGGAGAATCGGGGCAGGTGCGGCTGCAGGGCCCCGATGGCACCACCCGCCAGGTTCTGCCCCCCCGGCGTTGACCGCCCGCAAACCTCCCAGAGCGCACAACCCGAACTCGAAATCACTCGACGCGAACTTTCGACTCGCTGGAGTCGTATCCGTCAGTAGGTTCCGGGTGAGGATCTGGTATCGCTCCGGGGGGCCATGCGATGACACAACTTCCGAACACGACCAGCATGCGACTTGTTGGACAGCACGATCCGGCCGCGATCGATGCGTGGGCACTTCGTGACGAACGCTCCGCGGTGCAGCAGGAGAACCGATCCGCGGCGGGCATCACGATCCCGTCTCTGGATCCGCGATGGCAGCTGGCCTCCACCGCCTACTCCCAGCTGCAGGAGGGGCCGCTCACACCCGGTCAACGTTCGCGACTGATCGACCAGGCATCCGGCATGGGGCTGCGTACCTTCGATGCGTCTCTGATCATCGCCATCGCGCAGGATCATGCCCGCACCGGTCGCCCCCTGCGGGACGCCGCCCCGACGCTTGATCTCGTGAAGATGAGGACGTCGTCCGACCGCGCCGGGCTGCGTTGGGCGTGCGCCGTGGCGTGCGCCGTGGTGGCCACCGGATTGCTCATGCTGTGGATGGCCGGCTAGTCACCCACCGGTACGGACGACGACACGGCCGTCCTCGTCGCGGTCTGCGCAGCCCAGTGCAATCAACGCGATGAGGGCCGCCTCCTGCTCCGCCCGCTTCTTGCTCGAACCCCAGCAGGACTCGTAGCGGGTTCCGTCGATGTCCACCGCCACCTCGAAGCACTTCGCATGATCCGGCCCCTGCTCGTCGAGGATGCTATAGACCGGGGTTGCACCGAACACCCGCTGCACGTGCTGCTGGAGCACGGACTTGAAGTTCTCGTGATGCCCTGACACCTCGGCCTGATGAATGCGGGACTCCAATTGGGCCAGGATGAATCCACTGGCCGCATCAAGGCCCCCATCGATGTAGATGGCGCCGATGAGCGCCTCGAATGCCGCCGCACCGACCGATGATGGAACGTCGGTACGGGAGCTCATTCCCTTGCCGAGGGAAAGATGCGATTTCAGATCCAGTTCATCGGCGACTTCGGCACAGACCTGCCGGCTGACGACCATCGACTTGATCTTGGTCATCTCCCCTTCGAGGATTCCCGGAAACTGCCTGTAGATGTACTCGCAGACGACCATCCCGAGGATGGCGTCGCCGAGAAACTCCAGCCGCTCGTTGCTGTGAAGCCGATGCTCGGTTCCGGACGCATGCGACAGGGCCTGGGCGAGCACCTCCTGATCGCGGAACCGATACCCGATGACTTCCGACACCCTCTGATCGTCCATTGAATCCATGCCCGACAACACCCCCGGACCCCGGGGGGCCCTTGATCAAGGTTTTCCATCGAGCGGAGACTGCAGACGACTGACCCGCTTGGGAGGTCAGCTGACTGGAGAACCCGCTTCTTCGGCACGTGGCCACCCCGATCATACGCCCATGAGGGCCGATTTCGAGCCTCGACTGGACTGAAATGGGTTTTTCGGTATCATGCTCCCCCTTCAGCCCTTGTTTCCCGATTCTGGGGAGCACGGGCCGGAGGACGAGGACCGACCCATGGCGATGCACTATCCAAGACGAGTCAGCAAGCGCAAGAGAGCCCGACAGTTCGGGTTCCGTGCCCGGATGAAGACACGCCTCGGCCGAAAGATGATCAACCGCAAGCGACGCATGAAGCGACGTCTCACCCCCAGTTGATCCGACTGAACAACGCTAGTTGATGAGCATGGCCAGCAGGCGATCGCAGGTGTACTGCGCCGGCTCATCGTCGCTGACCACGCAGATCACGTCCGCCAACGATCGGTAGACCGGATCACGGTCGCGATGCACAGCCTCCACTTCCACCACGGGCGATGCGCCCAGCAGAGCGGGCCGGTCCCCCGGACCGGAACCCAGACGAGACTCGAGGACGCCGACCGCGACATCGAGGTACACCACCATCAGCCGATCCGCCTGCTGCTCACGACGCATTTCGACGGACACCTCGGGGATGATGGGCATGCCTCCTCCCATCGAGATGACCTGCCCCAGATCCGCAAGGACCGAACCGGCAACCTGCCCTTCGCACTCCCGCCAGGCGGCTTCGCCGTGCACCCGCCAGATGTCCGCCACGGATGCCTCCTGAAAGCGAGCCGCGACCAGATCGTCGGTGTCCACCGGTACGAGGTCCAGGGCCGGAGCAAGCAGCGCGGCGATCGTCGACTTCCCACTGGCCCGAAGTCCCACCAGCGCGACGTTGATCATCCCGGGAGTCCGACCGATTGGGTGTCACGCCTGCGGCCGACGAGGCTGAGTTCGATCTCGTCCACCTCGACCCCCATGTCCTCCTCCAGCCGGCGAAGAATCGCGGGATCGACGGAATCGAGAATTCGTCGTGACATCTCGACGGGAACGTCGACGACCTCGCCCGTGTCCTCGAGACGAAGATGCAGATGATTGGTGGTCGTGGAATCGAAGCGGTCGGCCCTGCCCTGCATGGACATCCTGCGGATGAGGCCCTCACGACAGAAAAGGTCGAGGGTGCTGTAGATCGTCGCGAGACTGAGCGTGCACCCGTCATCGAGCACCATGGCACGGAGTTCATCAGCCGTCGGATGGCTTTGGGTCGCACACAGGGCCCGGTAGACGGCCTCCCGCCGCCGAGTGGGACGAATGCCATGCTGATGGAACCGATTTGAGATCTCGCTGAACTTCACGACACGCCCATCCTACACCGCCGGAATCCCGAAGGCGAGAGCGTTTCTGGTCGATAAAGATCTGTCCACACCCCCTCCCGGAAGAATGCGTACCCGACCATGACAATCCTGGATGCAATCATGCTCGGGCTCGTAGAGGGCATCACCGAATACCTCCCGGTCAGTTCCACCGGGCACCTGATCCTCACCCAGTGGATGCTCGGACTCGACCAGGACGCCGAAGTCGAGCGGGCCGTGGACACCTTCATGATCGTGATCCAAGGGGGGGCCATCCTCGCCGTGCTGGGCCTCTACGCGAATCGCGTGAAGCAGATGCTGGCCGGGATCGCAGGCTCGAACCCCGCCGGACGCCGGCTGGTGATCGGGATCCTCATCGCGTTCCTTCCGGCCGCCGTGCTCGGTGTGCTCCTGGACAAGACCATCGAAACGATCCTGATGGCTCCGCTGCCGGTCGTCATCGCGCTGGCTACCGGCGGCGTGCTCATGATCGTCGTCGGCCGCGGGCCGCGACGCAAAAGCGACACGACCGGATTGACGGAGATCACCGAACTTCCCGTGCGTTCGGCATTGGCGATCGGAATCGCACAGTGCCTGGCCATGATTCCCGGAACCAGTCGATCCATGGTCACCATCGTCGCCGGCATGCTGTGCGGGCTCCGCCCCGTGCAGGCCGCCGAGTTCAGCTTTCTGCTGGGACTGCCCACCCTCGGGGGCGCCTGCGTCTACAAGCTGTTCACCAATCTCACCGACGACGGTCCGACGCTGTTCGAGACCCTCGGAGTGCTTCCGATCGTCGTGGGCCTGATCACTGCGACCATCGCCGCCGCCGCGGCAATCACCTGGCTGGTCGGCTATCTGAATCGCCACGGTCTGGCCGCGTTCGGCTGGTACCGCCTCGGACTCGCCGCCCTCATGTTCCTGATCATGCTGTGAGCGGACTCACCGGCGACGCAGCAGATCCCTGTTGGCCTCGGCACGGGACGCAACCGCCGCAACGACCTTGAAGCCTCCATCGGCCTGCAGCTGCAATATCTGCCAGCCCTGCTCGGGGTCCTCCGCGGCGGTGTAGAGTCCGTCCGATCCGTCGACGAAGCCCTCCACGCCCAACCATCCACCGTGGACATCGCGGGCATCGTCCATGGACAGAATCCACGTCAGGGCCGGCTCCGAATAGGAGGTGATTCGTACGTCCCAGTTCCAGACCACTCCACCGGCCTCGATCGACATCGCCGTGGCGGTCACCGGCCTCGGCCACAGGGTCCCCCCCAGTGCCCACGCCAACAGCAGCGCCATGACGAAGAAGATCGTCAGACGAATGAGTAGACTGCGGAATCCGAGCGCGATCTGTCCCATGGCAATAGGCTAGCGACTTGATTCGCCCTCTCCAAGTTCCCTCAGCAGCCGTTGCTCATCCCAGACCTCGACTCCGAGATCCTGCGCCTTGGCGAGCTTCGATCCGGCCTTCTCTCCGGCAATCAGGACGGACGTCCTGCGGGAGACGGAGGAAGCGACGGTCGCCCCCATGGATTCCAGACGCCGTCCCAGTTCCGTCCGCGTCCCGTGCGTCAGGGTGCCGGTGAGCACCATGGTCATGCCGGCAAACCGCCCCTCGGCGACACCCGAATCCCCGTACGTGTCACTGGTCATGCGAACCCCGGCGGCCCGGAGACGCTGCACCAGTTCCTCGCCACGTGGGGAATGAAGCGTCTCGTGGAGAATGGTGGCCGTGATCTCACCGAAATCGGGAAGCTGCTCGAGGGCGTCGCGGCCCGCATCCAGCAGGGCGTCCATGTCCGGAAAGGCCCTGGCCAACGTCCCGGCGGCGGATTGTCCAATCTGTCGAATGCCGATCGAAGCCAGCACACGCCCCAGTCCCCGGTCCCGGGATGCTTCGATCGCTTCCACCAGCGAGGTGGCGGACTTCGCTCCCAGGCCCTCGAGTTCCGAGAGCTGGTCGATGGTCAGCGAATACAGATCGGCAAGGTGATGCACCAGTCCACGGTCGACGAGTTGATCCACGATCTTCTCGCCCAGCCCGTCGATCCCCATCTGATTGCGTCCGGCAAACCAGGCGATGCGTTCACGCAGCTGCGCAGGGCACTCGGGATTGAGACAGAAGATCTTCGGTCCCTCCTGACCGACGTCCCCACCGCAGGCCGGGCAGTCCGACGGCGGCTCGATGGGAACGGCATCCGAAGGACGATCCGCCAGACGGACCATGACCACCTGGGGGATGATCTCTCCGGCCTTTTCGACCACGATCCGATCGCCGACGCGGATGTCCTTGCGTCGAATCTCCTCGATGTTGTGCAGGGTCGCATGCCGGACCGTCGTGCCGGCAAGCTCCACCGGCTGCATGGTCGCTCGAGGCGTGAGCGTTCCCCCCTTGCCGACCTGCCAGGCGACCGATTCAAGAACGGTCTCGCCCTGGTCCGCGGGGTACTTGAACGCTACGCACCAGCGAGGCGCCTTGCTGGTGGATCCCAGCCGATCCTGCAACGGGAACGCATCCACGCGGACAACCATGCCATCGACCCCGAAACCGAGCTCCGTTCGCTGGGACTGGAATGCTTCCACACGGGCGAGCAGATCCGGCAGGCCCTCCACCACCTGCAGGTGCTGAGAAACCGGGATCCCCATGGACCGGATCGTATCGACGAAACGACTGTAGGTCGGCACTTCGAGTCCTTCGACGACGCCCCGTCCGTGGGCACAGAAACAGAGACTCCGCTCCGCCACCACCGAGGGATCGAGACTCTTGAGCGTCCCCGCGGTGACATTGCGCGCATTGGCGAACAGCGGCTCGTTCCGGGCCGCGCGGTCCCGGTTGATGCGTTCGAAGACCTCGTTCGTCATGTAGATCTCGCCCCGGACCTCCAGCACGGCCGGCGGCTCGACGCAATGGAGTCGAAGCGGAATCGCCCGAATGGCACGCACCTGCACCGTGACGTCGTCACCGCGTCGCCCGTCACCTCTGGTGACGGCCTGCACGAGACGACCGGATTCGTAGCGAAGGCTGATGGCCACCCCATCGATCTTCGGATCACAGCACAGCACAGGACCGGGCTCACCGTCCGCGAGATCAAGCCCGCGTCGAACCCGCGTGCACCACGCCGAGATGTCGTCCGGGTCGTAGGAGTTGTCGATGGACTGCATGGGCAGTGCATGCTCGACCGAACTGAAGGCATCGACCGGTTCGCCACCGACGCGGCGCGTCGGCGAATCCTCGCTCGCATGCTCGGGGTGCTCTGCCTCCAGAGCCGCCAGTTCCGCCAACTCACGGTCGTAGTCCCGATCCGACATCAGAGGATCCGCATCGACGTAGTAGGCACGATTGGCCTCGTCGAGACGCTTCCGCAGAGCCTCGATTCTCGCCCCAGAATCTTCCTTTGATCGGTCTCGTGCCATCGGATGACCATGGTACCCTGCAGAGGCACCGAACCGTTCCTTGCAGGCCGCCACGGCGGGCGGCCGATATCCAAGGGACCACATTCATCGCAGCCATGGAGGGCCTCGATGCTGACCTGCCACCATCTTCGTTCCACGACCCCATGGGCCCTGGCCGCCATCCTGCTGTGCTGCGTGGCCACCGCCGCCGGGTCCCTGCAGGGAGACGCCGAGCAGGCTGTCCGCCGGGCCGGTTTCGAGCTGGAGGATGTCAGCGTCTGCGTGATCGATGCGGAGACCGGCCGACGACTCGTCGACATCAATGCCTCCACCGCCAGAATCCCCGCCAGCAACATGAAACTCCTCACCAGCGGCGTGGCCGCCCGCCTGCTCGGCTCCGAGTTCCGCTTCCAGACCCGACTGGTACGGGACGGAGATCGCCTGGTGGTGATCGGCGACGGCGACCCCGCCTTCGGCGATCCGGTCCTCCTGGCTCGGATGCAGGACCCGAAGGGACGCCCCCTCGATCCGGAGTCCCTGATCGACCTCTGGGTCGATGCCGTGGTGTCCGACGGCATCGATCAGATCGAGGAACTGGTGATCGACGACCGGATCTTCGACCGGGAGTTCACCCACGCCTCCTGGCCACGTGAGCAGCTCATCAACTGGTACTGCGCGGAAGTGAGCGGACTGAACTTCCACACCAACACCTTGTACTTCAATCCCAGACCGGCCCGCGGCTCGGTGGACATCAGCCGCATCAGCCCCGCCTACGACTTCCTCGACATCAGGAACCAGCTGACCAACGACACCCAGCGATCCAAGCAGTCCTTCGCCGCCGTTCGGCCGGAGGGCACCAATGCGTTCACATGCCGCGGCAACATCACATCGGCCATGAAATACGAGGCCACCGTCCACGACATGCCGACCCTGTTCGGCCGGTACCTTGCCCACCGACTGGCCAAACAAGGCGTCCGGGTCGGCCGCGTCCGACTGGCCAATGCAGGCGACCCCGCGTTCCGGGGGCAAACCCTTGGTCCCGTGGTGATGACGCCACTGGCCCAGGTTCTCGAACGCTGCAACACCAAGAGCCACAACCTCTACGCGGAAGCCGTGCTCAAGCGACTCGGCGCCCACTACACCCGATCCTCCGGTGGTTGGGACAACGGCGGCACGGTCATCCGCCATGCCGTGCAGGATGCCCTGCCGAGACCCGACGCATCCCTGCACGTGGCGGATGGCTCGGGCATGAGCCGGGAAAATCGGCTGAGCGCCGCCACGCTCGCGACCTGGCTTGCGGACATGGACCCCGGGGATCCGGATGACTCGATGTTCATCGAGTCCCTTCCCGAACCGGGCGAGGGCACCCTTCGCAAGCGCTTCACCTCGCGGGGCCGGAATCTGGATGGCATCCGGATCAAGGCCAAATCCGGTTACCTGAACCGCATCTGCACCCTCAGCGGCTACGTCCTGAGCGATGAGGGGCGGCGGCTGTGCTTCAGCATCCTGGTGAACTCCCCCACCAATCGTCCCCGTGACGCGAAGTCCATGCACGAGCACATCGTGCTGGAACTGGTGGACCAGATCGATCCCTCGAGAATCACCTCCGCGGGAGGCTGAATCAGTCCTTCGGGCGCCGGGCGAGCAGTCGTTCGATCTCCGAACGGATCCGCTCCTGGGCACCGGGACCGAATCCGTCCGACCGGTGGACGACATCCCCATCGGCGTCGACGATGATCGTGACCGGAATCGAGGTGATGTCCCATTCCTCCGCCACCACTCCCGAGTCGTCCATGAGCACCTGCAGATCAAGTTCGTTTGCTCGGACGAAGCGGGACACCCGCTCCGACCTTGACTCGACCGGCCCCCGTTCGTGCACATTGATGGCCAGAAAGCGGACCGGGGAACCGGTGCGGCCGTACTCGTCGGCCAGCGACTGCATCGACCGCAATGCGGTTCGGCAGGGCGTGCACCAGGTCGCCCAGAAGTCGAGCACCACGATCTGCCCCTGAAGAGCCCGCAGTTGCACCACGACTTCGTCGAGGTCCGAAAGTTCGAGATCGGGAGCCGGCAACGATCGCGACCTGGGCGGCGCGGGAGCGAATCCGGACGCCGCCGCCAAGGCGGCGACATCCGCCAGACGCTGACGGCCCTCACGGTCGAACTGCACTGCGGCATCGGCCTCCGAGGACTCCAGAGGGTCCCAGCGGTACGACCAGGTCGTACGCAGCCGCATTCCATCCGGCAGTCCATCGGCGCCCTGCAGACGGTCCCGGATCGCATGGTCCAGTCGACCGTCACCGTTGGTCACCAGGGTGATCTGTTCGAACGGAGCGACCGGGATGCGGAGTTCGAACCCCCCCTCCGACGAGGTCTGGAGGCTCGGCTGTCCCACCGAGTCCCCCCACCCGTCCTCCAGCATCAGATCGAGCATCGGGTCGGGAAGTGAACGGAATGCGGACCGGATCGCCGCCAAGGGGGAATCGCCGGACGGGAGTCGTACGAAGACGTCTTCGGCCTCCTCGTGCGTGATCGAAAGACCGGCCCCATCGACGATGGTTCGATACCCGTTCATCCGCAGCAAGGCCCGTGCTTCCCCATCGTCCACCGGAGGCGCGACGACGTAGATCGCCTCCAGCGGCCGGCTTCGTTCGACACGGCCCTGAAACGAGGCTTCGAGGACCATCGAGGACTCGATTCGGCAGGGCTCGAACCGACGCAGCATGCGAAGCACATCGTCCGCCGAGGGCGAGACAGCCGGCCCGCCGACCGCCGGCTCGAACAGGGCGACGACCGCGACAACCAGGTGGATCAACTTTCGTCCCGGAGCTGTTCGACTTCGGCCTTCAGTTCCTCGAACAGCCTGGGGGAGAATCCGCTGTGCATCTTCGCGATCCGACCATCCTTGTCGATGACCACCGTCACGGGAATGCCGTTCACTCCGTAGTCACGGGTGATCTTGTCGGTCATGGAGATGAGCGTCGGCATGGTGTACTTGTTCTGCGTCCAGAAGTCGCCGACCATCTCCACGACTTCCTCCATGTCCTCTCCGCGTTCCCAGACGTTCACCGCGTAGACGACGACGTCGTCGGTGTTCTTGCCCGCCCAGTCGGAGAACTGCTGCAGCAGCGGAAGCCCCTTGCGACAGGGACCGCACCAGGTCGCCCAGAAGTCGATGACCACAATCTTTCCCCTCAGCTTCGAGAGCGTGACCTCTTCGCCGGCGTACTGCGGCAGGGTGAAATCGGGTGCCATCTCTCCACTGATGCTCTTGGGCTGAGGCTGAGCCGGCAGGAGTTCCTCCATCGAGGCGACCGCCTTCCGGGTGCCCGCATCGAAGGAGATCTTCTTGGGAAGCGCCTCGTACCCCTTGGCCCGCATCTTCATGCTCACGCGGGCGGACATCGCCTCGGGCCCCTGATCCGGGGTGATCTGGGCGTCGGCGCCGGTCACGAGATGCGTGTCGGGATCCAGGAAGATCTTCATTTCCCCCTGCGGACCGGACACTTCGATGACCTTCACTTCGACGCCGTCACCGTCCTTGCCGTCCGCCACGGAGGTGATCTTGGGCTGCGGCATGAGCCCGAAGGTCATTGATTCGATCCATCCCTCGGACAGCCCCGACCGCAGCCGGTAGTCGAACGGAATGATCTCAGGGCCCCCGAAGACGTCGGTGACGGTCTTGACCAGACCTTCGCCGATGGGTCGCTTGAGATACGCATCCTCCACGCCGGCGATCTCGGCGTAGAAGTACCCGTCCACCACCGTGATCACCACGTTCGGCAATCGCAGTTCGATCGAGCCATCGGCACCGAAGATGGACGAGATCTGCTCCTCCATCTTCTCGCCGGAGAAGGAGATGGTCATCGTGGACGAGTTGGAGAACGCCTTGGGCGTCTCGTAGGCCTTCGTGACCTGTTGCATCAGAGCGTCGATCTGCTCCTGATCAGCGGCCGAAGCCGGCATTGCGGACAGGCCCACGGCACCACACACACCCAGGGCAAGCGACATCATCTTCCAGGAGCGGTTCATCGATTTCTCCGATCGGGGTTCAATTGGGCGACAGCCCGGCGGGACCGCCGACCGATTCGTCGGACAGCAGCGTCCCCGGCTTGAGGATAGCACACCGCTGTTCCACCGGCCCGAATCGTTCTATTTCGTGCTCGAGAAGTTCCTGCATGGTCCGACCCAGGACCGGATGCATCAACTCGGGACGAAGCTCGACCATCGGCACCAGTACGAACGCACGGTCCTGCATCCGTGGGTGCGGCACCTGCACGCCGGGCCGATCCACGACCCGGTCTTCGAACAGGAGCACATCGAGGTCCAGCGAGCGGGGCTCGGGGCCCGCTCCGTCCTCCACACGTTCGCGGCCAAGGCCGCGTTCGATCTCGAGACAGCGTTCGACCATCTCCTCCACGCCGAGCTCGACCTCGAGTTCCGCCGCCGCGTTCAGGTAGGCCCGATGATTGCGGACCCCCACCGGAACCGTCTCGATGATGGTGCTCACCCGGTGCACACCGACACCGTCCGATCCATCAAGTCGTTCAAGGCCCTCCAGCAGATTCGCCAGCCGGTCACCCAGATTGCTTCCCAGGCCGATCCACACGCGGCTCATTCCTTGACCTCCAGTGCGAGGGGAGCCGTCGCACCCAGCATGGCAAAGCGAAGACATTGCATGACGTAGGCTACCGAGCGACGGCGTACGGCGATGCGGTCACCGGGGAAGCGGAACTGCCGCGCGAGATTGACACCGTCGGACGACACACCGATCCATACCGTACCCACCGGTTTCAGATCGGTTCCACCGTCGGGCCCGGCGATGCCCGTGACCGAGACTCCCCAGTCACTGCCCGTCGAGGTGCGAATACCCGCCGCCATGTCCCGGGCGACCTCTCCCGACACGGCCCCCGGACCGCCCGCCTCGAAACGAGCCATCGGCACATCAAGCCAGCGGTGCTTGAGTTCGTTCGAATAGGACACCACCCCACCTCGGTACCAGCGGCTCGACCCCGGCACATCGACGATCGAGGATCCGATCCATCCGCCCGTGCACGATTCCGCCGTGGCCAGCGTCTGCCCCGCCTGCAGAAGCATGCGGGCGACATCGTGCTGCGGGCCTTCGTCATTCCTCCCGAAGGCCCACGGGGCCAGACGCGCTGCGACGTCGGCCAGGAGTGCATCCGCTTCGGGCCCCTCCTCGTGCACCGTGGCGATGAAGTTGCCCCGGCTGATCCGCGTCCCCACCGGCAACGCACGATCGCGGTCGATGAGTTCCCCCAGCAGTGCCGCGGCATCGGCTTCGATGATGCCGCAGCAGCGCACCTCCTGCGAGGCGAGGGACCGCCCGGGCGGAAGTTCCGGTGCGATGTACTGCTCGAAGGCGGGTCGCATCTCGACCGGCGGACCGGGAAGACACCAGATCCGGCAGGCATCGTCCGCTCGGTGCACGATGGGCGCCGTGCCGTTGGCGTTCCGCAGCAGCACCGCGGACGTCGGCCGATCCCCCATGGTGGCCTGGGCCTCGATCATTCCGTGGCC
>MDTD01170958.1_pt1 | contig 26699 bp, 26 predicted proteins | sample 811221 | NCBI WGS metagenome assembly MDTD01 (sample SAMN05326646, study PRJNA326480) | marine metagenome | isolation source: seawater | place: Pacific Ocean: South West | collected 2011 | reverse complement strand
TATTCATCCTCACTTACAAAATATAGAAGTTTAAATTTTTTCATCTGTATTTAAATAATTAAGTATGATCTTTTATATTATTTTAGCAATAATTATCATTACAATTGTCTTAGTTAAGGTTGTTGAACTTATTCACTTACCTCATGAAAAATTTAGGAAGTATATAAGATACTTTTTCTTAATAATAATTTTTCTTTTAATTTTATCACTTGTTAGATTCTTCCCGGCAGTTTTAGGGGCTATCCCCGGTGTTTTATTAGTTTTTTACAGATGGCAATTTTTAATTTCGCTTTTGTCAAAGTTGTTTTTTAGAAAAAATAGGAATTACTTTTCAAAAGAAAAGGATATGACAAAAAAAGAGGCCTTAGAAATTTTAGGTCTCCAACACGGTGCCTCAAAAAAAGAAATTATTGAAAGCTACAATAAACTAATAAAAAAAAATCATCCTGATTTGGGGGGGTCAGATTGGATAACAAAACGTCTAAATCAGGCCAGAGATACTCTTTTAGGTTGAGATTTTATAATAATTTAATTAACCTGTCTTTTAAGTATGAATAAGATAAGAAAAGCAGTATTTCCTGTGGCTGGTCTTGGAACAAGATTTTTGCCAGCCACCAAATCCGTTCCTAAAGAAATGTTAACAATTCTTGATAGACCAATAATTGAATGGGCAGTCATTGAAGCTCATAAAGCTGGTATCGAAGAAATGATCTTTGTAATCTCATCGAAAAAAAAAAATATATTAAAGCATTTTCAAAGATCTGAAATTTTAGAATCAACATTAAATGTAAAAAAAAAAGATATGATTCCCTTAATTTCATCTCAGTCAAAGTTAGGAAAAGTTTCATATGTTTTACAAAATGAACCAAAAGGATTAGGCCATGCTGTTTGGCTGACGAGAAATTTTTTTAAAAAAAATGATTTTTTCGCAGTGATTTTACCGGATGATATTATTTTGTCAAAAATCCCTGTTATTCTTCAACTTATAAAAATACATAATAAAACTAATGGCTCCATAATAGGATTAGAAACAGTACCTAAAAAAGATGTTTCCAAATATGGCATAGTTGAAAAATTAAAAGATTTTGATGATTATTGTTTAATCAACAACATCATAGAAAAACCAAAAATTGAAGATGCTCCATCGAATTTATCAGTTACTGGAAGATATATTTTGGACTCAAAAATTTTTGATTACTTATCTTTGAAAAAAAAAGGTTACGGAGGAGAAATTCAACTTACTGATGCCTTAAATACATTAAAAACTCCAAAAGGTTTGTATGGTTTGAAATTCAATGGTAATAGATTTGATTGTGGGGGTAAGCTGGGTTTTATAAAAGCCAATATTTTTTTTGGATTAAATGATAAAGAAATAAAAAATGATTTAAAAAAGGTGATTAAAAATATATGAAGATTACAATTATAGGAACAGGATATGTAGGTTTGGTTACAGGAACATGTTTTGCTGAGTTTGGGGTTCAAGTTACTTGTATTGATAAAGATGTAAAGAAAATCAAGAACCTTCAAAAAGGTATAATACCAATTTATGAACCAGGTTTAAAAGATTTAGTAAGGAAAAATATTAAAGAAAAAAGATTATCTTTTGACACTGAACTTAAGAATAGCATAAATGATGCGTCAGCAATTTTTATTGCAGTTGGAACCCCTTCACGAAGAGGAGACGGTCATGCTGACCTAAAATATGTTTATGCAGCTGCGGATGAAATAGCTGAATATCTTGATAATTATTCTGTAATTGTAAACAAGTCAACAGTGCCAATTGGTACAGGTAGAAAGGTTTTTGATATAATCAAAAAGAAAAAACCAAAAAATAAGTTTGATGTTGCTTCAAATCCAGAATTTTTAAGAGAAGGTTCTGCTATTAACGATTTTATGAGGCCAGATAGAGTTGTGATCGGTTGTAATAGTGAAAAAGCTAAAAGTATTTTAAAAGAACTTTATAGACCACTTTATCTTCTAGAAACTCCAATTTTATTTACAAAAACCGAAACTGCAGAATTAATAAAATATGCGGCTAATTCTTTTTTAGCTACAAAAATTACATTTATCAATGAGATTTCTGATCTTTGTGAAAAGGTCGGTGCTAATGTAAATGATGTTTCAATAGGAATTGGATTAGATGGGAGAATTGGAAAGAAGTTTTTGCATCCTGGTCCTGGTTATGGAGGGTCATGTTTTCCTAAAGATACCTTGGCACTTGTAAGAACTGCTCAGGACTATAAATCCCCACTAAATTTAGTTGAACATGTTGTAAAAAGTAATAGTAAAAGAAAAAAAGATATATTTAAAAAAATATTAAAAGCTCTAAGAAAAATAAAAAAACCTTATACTATTACTATTCTTGGGCTAACATTTAAACCTAATACTGACGATATGAGAGATAGTCCAAGTCTTGATGTTATCCCGGCTCTTTTAAAAAATAATTGTAAGTTAAAAGTTTTTGACCCAGAAGGGATGGAAGAAGCCAAAAAGATTTTAGGTAAATTTTCTAGAAAAATAGAATGGTCAAAGGACTCATACACAGCTTGTAATGGCTCAGATGCTGTTGTTATCCTCACAGAGTGGAATCAATTTAGAGCTCTAGATCTTAAAAAAATTAAAAAAATTTTAAAAAACCCTATTCTTATTGACCTTCGTAATATTTACAAACCTGATGAGATGTTAAAAATTGGTCTTCAATACCATTCAATAGGTAGGCCATAAAAATGATCAACCATTCTTTTGATGATACCATTATAAGAGCCTATGATATTAGAGGTGTATACGATAAAACTCTCAAAGATAAAGATGCCCAGGTTATTGGAAATTTATTTGGTTTAACTGTTGGGAATGGAAAAACAGTTAATGTTGGATATGATGGAAGAATTTCTTCATTAAATTTAAAAAATAACTTGATCGATGGCCTTCTAGAATCTGGTGTAAATGTAAATGAAATTGGTCTTTGTCCAACACCATTAATGTATTTCTCTTGTTTTCATACTGATTCTGAAGGAGGAATAATGGTAACAGGTTCACATAATCCAAAAGATCATAATGGATTTAAATTTGTTTTAAATAATTTGCCTTTCTATGGTGAGCAGTTAAAAAAAATGTGTCTTACAGGGAATAACTATTCTATTATCAATGAAAAAGGAAAAAAAGAAATTCTTGATTTTAAAGATGAATATATAAAAAGATTAATTAAAGACCTTAATCAAAAAAAAAAAATAAATATTGTTTGGGATGCTGGAAATGGTTCAGCAGGTGAAATTATGAGAAAAATCTCTGAAAAAATTCAAGGAAAGTCAATTTTGCTTTTTGATGAAATTGATGGAAATTTTCCTAATCACCATCCGGATCCATCTGAGCCTGACAATCTTCAGTCATGTATTAAAACATTGAAAGAAAATAAGTTTGACCTTGGTATAGCTTTTGATGGAGATGGAGACAGAATTGGAATAATTGATGATAAGGGGAGGATTTTGTCAGGTGATAAAATTCTTTTGATCTTTGCTTATGATTTACTAGAAAAACAAAAAGCTTCCATTATTGGAGATGTAAAGTGTAGTCAGGTTTTATTTGATGAGGTCAAAAGAATGGGAGGAAATCCAATTATGTCCAAAACAGGTCATAGCCATATAAAAGTAAATATGAAAAAGTATTCTGCAAAACTTGCCGGTGAAATGAGCGGGCATATTTTTTTTGCTGATAAATATTATGGTTTTGATGATGCTCTTTATGCAGCAATAAGAATAATAGATATTTTATGCAACAAAAGTGAGAGTCTATCCCAGATTGTTGATAAAATCCCTGAAGTTTTCAATACCCCAGAAATCAGAATTGATTGTGATGATAAGGAAAAGTTTTTGATTGTAGATAAGATTTCAAGTAATCTTGAAAATTCTATTCATTCTTTTAGTAAAGTTGATGGAGTAAGAGTCAATAGTAAAGATGGTTGGTGGCTTCTTAGAGCTTCTAACACTCAACCAGTTTTAGTTTTAAGATGTGAATCGTTATCAAAGGATGGTTTAGTAAAGCAAATGTCTTTTGCCAAAGAAGAATTGGGAAAGGTAAACCAGTCGCTCTGTCAAAAATTTTGACTTGAAAAATATGATCATATTTTTTAATTTTATATATATATATTTTGGTTTATAAATGAGTAATAGTTTTAATAATTCAAATACAACTGTAGAAACAAAAACAAAGACAAAATTACAAAAACCAAAATTGTATAAGGTAATTTTACTCAATGACGATTACACACCGATGGAATATGTTGTAAAGTTACTTAAAATAATTTTTAAAAAATCTGATGCGGAGGCAGTAAATATAATGTTAATGGTTCATGAAAAAGGATCTGGTGTTTGTGGTGTCTTTACAAAAGAAATTGCAGAGACAAAGGTTAGTACTGTTGTAAACATGGCAAAAAAAGATCAACATCCATTAAAGTGTATTATGGAGGAAGAGTAATGATATCAGATGAATTAGAAAAAACGCTTCATAGAGCTCAGAACCTTGCTCATTCATTGAATCATCAATATATGACCCTTGAACATTTATTGTGTTCAATAATTGATGATGTAGATGCAAAGAAAGTTTTTAGTGCATGTGAAGTTGATTTATCAAAATTAAAAAATGATGTTCAAGCATTTGTAAAAAATAATTTAAAAGATCTTATTTCTGATAATAAGAATGATGCACGACCAACTCTGGGTTTTCAAAGAGTTATTCAAAGAGCTGTTATTCATGTTCAGTCATCTGGAAAAGAAGAAGCTAATGGTGCAAATGTTTTGGTTGCTATTTTCAGTGAAAGAGAGTCTCATGCAGTTTATTTTCTTCAGCAACAAAACCTTAATAGATTAGATGTAGTAAATTATATTTCACACGGAGTTGCAAAAAATTCATTAGAAAGTGAAATTTCTAACATTGATGATAATCAGCAAGAGAAAAAATCAGAAAATTCAGAAAATTTTTTAGACCAGTTTTGTACTAACCTCAATCAAAAAGCTAAAGATTCTTCAATTGATCCGATAATTGGCCGAGAAAATGAGATTTCAAGAATAATTCATGTTTTGTCAAGAAGAAAGAAAAACAACCCAATTTTTGTAGGTGATCCAGGAGTAGGTAAAACAGCTCTTGCTGAAGGATTGGCTCATAAGATTGTGAAAGAGGAAGTTCCTAACTGTCTTCAAGACTCGATTATATTTTCACTAGATTTGGGTGGGGTTCTTGCAGGAACAAGATTTAGAGGTGATTTTGAAGAGAGATTAAAGAAATTGATTAATATTTTTGAAAAAAAAGATGACTATATTTTATTTATAGATGAAATTCACACTTTAATTGGTGCAGGTGGCACAAATTCTGGGTCAATTGATGCATCAAACATTTTAAAACCTGCATTATCAAGAGGTAATTTAAAATGTATTGGTTCAACTACTTACAGTGAATATAGAAATTACTTCGAAAAAGATAGAGCTTTATGTAGAAGATTTCAAAAAATTGATGTAGAAGAGCCCTCAGATGAAGATTCTATTAAAATTCTTGATGGCATAAAAAAGTATTATGAAGATTTTCATGATGTTCAGTATGATTCAGATTGTTCAACAGAAGCAGTTAAGTTATCAAAAAAGTTTTTAATTAATAGTAAACTTCCTGATAAAGCAATTGATATACTAGATGAAACTGCTGCATCAGTCAAAATTAATGAGAAAAGGAAATCAAAAATAATAAATAAAGATGATATAGGTATTACATTATCAAAGATAGCAAATATTCCAGCAAATACGATTAAATCAAATGAGAAAATAAGAATAAAAACTCTTGATAGAGATTTAAAAACTTTGATCTTTGGTCAAGATAATGCAGTAAAAAAAGTTTCCTCTGCCATAAAAATGGCGAAAGCAGGATTAAAAAATGAAGAAAAGCCCATTGGGTCATTTTTATTTACAGGACCAACTGGAGTTGGAAAAACTGAGTTAGCCAGACAATTGGCAAATATAATGAAAATTAATTTTGTGAGATTTGACATGTCTGAATATATGGAAAAACATAGTGTATCAAAATTGATTGGAGCACCACCAGGTTATGTAGGCTTTGATCAAGGAGGTTTGCTTACTGATTCTGTAGATAAGCAACCTTATTCATTAGTTCTTTTGGATGAAATTGAGAAGGCTCACCCAGACCTCTTCAATATTCTTTTGCAAATTATGGATTATGGGAAATTAACTGATCATTTAGGAAAGACTGTAGACTTCTCTAATGTAATTTTGATAATGACAAGTAATATTGGAGCAAGTGATCTAGTTAGAGATAAAATAGGGTTCTTCAATGATAAAATGTCTGAAGTAGATAATGACAAAGCAGTAAAGAATTTTTTTAGTCCTGAGTTTAGGAATAGACTTGATAACGTAATCCATTTTAAAATGTTAAATCAAGATAATTGTATGAAAATTGTTGATAAATTTTTGATTGAATTAGAATCTTTAATCATTGATAAAGATTTGGTACTTAGTGTCTCAGATTTAGCAAAAAAAAAGCTCCTAGAGTGGGGATTTGATCATGAAAATGGGGCTAGACCGATGTCAAGAATTATACAAGAAAATATAAAAATTCCTTTAGCCGAACTTATATTGAAAAATAAACTAAAAAAAGGTGAGGTTAAAGTAGATTTTGATATAAAAACAAAAAAAATTAAAGTTGTTTTAGTTCCTTTATCTGAAAAGAAACAAACTGTTAGTCATTAAAAGGGTTATATTTTTTCATTATTTCAAGAGCAGAAAGTATTTCTCCTTTTTCATAATCTAAAAATTTTTTAATACCTATTTTTAATTTCTCATTTCTAATCCAATGATTACTGTATATTATAGTTGGAATATAACCTCTTGCTATTTTATGTTCACCCTGAGCACCAGCTTCAATTTTTGATATTTTTTGTTGAATCGCATACTCTATGGCTTGATAATAACATAGTTCAAAATGCAAAAAAGGCATTTCGGTCAAGGTACCTGCATAGCGTCCATATAATGTATTATTTCCTAAAAAATGAAGAGAACAACCTATGAATTTTTTATTATCAAATGCTGATATTAGTAAAATATTTTTTTTTAAATCAGAAAGAAAAATTTTTCTAAAAAAATCTATATTTAAATACTGGTAGGACCATTTTTTTTTTATCGTATTCAAATAGCATTCAAAAAAAAGCTTTAAGTCTTCTTCTGTAATCTTATTTCCTAACTTTTTAACAAATTTAATATTGTTCTTTCTCAAAAAATCTCTTTCTTTTAGAATATTCTTTTTTTTTCTACTTTTTAAGTTTCTTAGAAAATCATCAAATGTTTTATAATTTTTATTAAACCAATGATATTGAATTCCTATCCTCTGAAGAAAATTAATTTCTAATTCATTAGAAACTCTTTTATCTATAAAGTTTATGTGAAAAGAAGATACTTTGTTATCTTTAAAAAAATTAATTAATTTTTTTGACAATACAATGTTATCAATATTTTTGTCAGTGTATATAAATGATTCTCTTGTAACTGGTGTAAAAGGTGTTGCAGATAAATATTTAGGAAAATATTCAATCCCCATCTGATAATGTGCATTTTCCCATGCATGATCGAAAATATATTCGCCATTTGAATTAAATTTTTTAAAATTTGGAATAAATCCTATTATTTTATCATTTTCTTTTATAATAATATGTTCTGGTTCCCATCCATTCTTCTTTGATGTGCAATGCGTTTTTTCCAAATAAAAAAAAAAATAATAATTTATGAATGGAGAATAATCTGTTAATTGATTTTTACAAAAATCTTCAGCATCCCTAATTGAGGAAATTTTAATAAAGTCCATATTTATAATTTAGAAATTAATAGAAAAAACTCCATCAATTTCTACTGGAGCATTCAGAGGCAGGCTATTTACCCCAATTGCGGTCCTCGAATGAGACCCAAATTTTTTACCAAGAATTTTTACTATCATATCTGAACAGTAATTTAGTGTTTTTGGATGATTTTCAAATTTATCACTACAATTTAAATATCCCTTAATATTACAGCATTTAATTAATGATATTTTTTTTTTTTGATTTATTATAATTTCATTTAAATTTGAAAACATATTAATTGTTGCAAGCTCAACAGATTGTTTTATCTCACTTTCTGTTAAATCTAGATCACATTTACCAGGATATATAATTTTCCCATTATCAATTGGTAATTGACCGGAAACAAAAATTAGATTACCGGATATAATGCAAGGAAGATAGTTAGCAATATTTTTGGATGGAGAAATTTTTTTAAAACCAATATTTTTTAATTTTTTTTCAAGAAAGTTATTCATTAATCTTGTGGTTACAAGTTAAACACAAAAAAGATTTATCTTTTTTATACATTGTAAAATTTCCACATTTGTCACAAGGTTCACCTTCAAAGCTATAATTAGTTTTTAAACTTACATCTTTTTGCAATTCTAAATTTTCATTAGTTATTAGTGTAAGATTATTATCATATAATTTTTTACGGATATATCCTTTGCTTGTAAATTCTTTTAAAACGGTTTCAGCATCATTATTTTGATTACCTAATTTTTTATTGCCTGGAAGAAGTTCAGTTGAATCGTCTTTTTCAAAATTACTAAAATCGTCTCTACCTAGATAAGAAATTGCTAATTCTTTAAAAATATAATCAAGAATAGATGTAGAAAACTTAATTTCAGTATTACCTTTGACTTCACCGCATGGATCAAATTTTGTAAATGTAAAAGCTTCAACAAACTCTTCTAATGGAACCCCGTATTGCAAACCAATGGAAACAGCAATTGCAAAATTATTCATAAGACTCCTAAAAGCTGCACCTTCTTTATGCATATCTATAAAAATCTCACCCAGCGTTCCATTCATATATTCACCAGTTCTCAGGTATACTTTATGATTATTAATTGACGCTTTTTGTGTGTATCCTTTACGTCTATGTGGTAATTTATTTCTTGCTATTTCATTTTTTGAATCCAACTGAAAAAATTTACTTTCTGATATTTTTTTTTCAAACAACTGAATTAGCTGGATAATTTTTTGTGAACTGACCTTTTCATTATCTACATCAACATCTTTAACATTCTTTTTTAGACTTGATATAAAATAATCGATTAACTTTTTTAGTTCTTTATAATTATTCATTTTTAAGCTATTTAGTATTATAATAGTAAATAAAATAAAATGTACCTATCATATAATTATTTTTTTTTTAAATTATTTTGCTTTTTTTTTGCCAATAAAGCTGGTGTCGATGATTATGGTAATACATATTATTTTAAAAAAAATAATTCTCCTAAAAATAATTACAGAGATAGAAGGTTTGTCATTTATAATGGTATTGTTGAGGCTAGTAAGATCCCTCAAGAATGGAATGCTTGGCTTCATCATATGACTAACGAACTGCCAAAATCATCATCAAAAAAACCAAAATGGATTAAATCACATATTCCAAATCTTACTGGAACCCCATATGCCTATGAATATAAAGATAAAAAGAATTTAAAGAAAATTAAAAATATTTATTCAATATGGTCTCCAAATGAATAGAAGATTATTAAAATTCTTCTTAGGTTTTTTTGCTTTAGCTTTTTTGCTTAAATTAATGTTAATTGAAAACAAAACAAAAAATGTTGATTACCTTGTTTTAAATGCCTCATTTAATAAAATTGACGGAATACAAGTTGGAACCCCAGTTATGATATCTGGAATAGAAATTGGTAATGTTTCTGAAATAAATTTAAAAAATAATTATCCAATTCTAATCTTAAGAATTTTAAAAAATTTAAAAATATCGAATGATTCCTCTATATCAATTCAAACTGATGGTTTATTTGGTAATAAGTTTTTATCAATTGAAATTGGAGGAACAGATCAATATTTTAAAGATGGAGATAAATTTTCTTTTACAGAAGATTCTATTTTAGTTGAGGAACTTTTAGAGAAAATAATTACTTTAGGTGAAAAAAATAAGAAAGGAAATCTATGAAAAGTAATATTCTTGAATCATTATTGGGTTTGATCACTCTCCTGATTGCTATAATTTTTTTAATCTCATTTATAAATGCAAATAATCAAAATTTTTCAGACCAGACATATAATCTTAAGGCAAGATTTTTGAAGGTTGGAGGGATTATGATTGGAAATGATGTTAAATTAAGAGGAGTCAAAGTAGGAATTGTCAAAAAAGTTCAACTGGATGATGACTTCTTTGCTTTAGTTGAATTTGAAATTGATTCAAAAATAAAAGTACCAAAAAGTAGTTCAATATCTGTTTTTAGTGATGGCCTGCTAGGAAATAAGTATCTTTCAATTATTCCTGGGGAAATCTTAAGTGAAGAAGATTATTTAACTGCAAATCAAGAAATTAAAAATGTTACAGATTATGAATCAATTGAAGATCAAGTTAGTAAAATAATCTTTCTAGCAACCCAGTAAACTATGAAAAAAAAGTCACAAGATTTAATTTGGATAGATAAAAAAGAAAAAATTATTTCATGTGATGAGACTAATAAAGTTTTAAATGAAAATTATTATGAAACTCTTACTGTATTGCAGAATGCTTTCGATGATGCAATAATTCTTGGATGCAGTGAGAGAGATGTTAGATTAAAATTTTCTAAACTTATTAGTAATATGGAATTTTCTCTGGGAAAAAAATAAAAATTGAAACTTTTCATTACTATTATTTTTTTTTTCTTTATGACCTTTGATTCACTTCTATCAAATGAAATTATAAAAGGTGAAGGTATTGTTTTAAGAGTATTAAACAAGATTACAACCCAAAAAGTTTATATTGTAATGCCATTATCACAAAAACTAGAGTTAGATAATTCAGAAATTATAATTTATAGTTGCTTAAGAATTGAAAATGAAGGTATTCCTGATGAAATTGCTTTAATGAAGCATACAAGAAGAAATGAAAATAAATCAAAAGATTTTTTAGGTTGGATATTTAGATCCTCTAAATATCTTAATTCACCTACAAATCCGATCTTTGACTTTAAATTAGAAGAATGTTTAATTAAGGATCCAATTTTTATGAAAGAATTAAGAACTTATCAAAAATAATCTAGTACATTTTTGGTCAATTTTTTTGGAAAAGATAAATTGGCATCTCTATTTTTTTCAAGAATTTCTAAAAATCTTTCTCTGGAAACTTTTATTGTACCAAATTGTTCTAAATGGTTTGAAAAAAATTGAGTATCTATAAATTTAAAACCTCCTTGTTTAAGATATGCAGCTAAATAAACAAGTGCTACCTTGCTAGAATTTTTCTTTATACTAAACATACTTTCGCCACAAAAAAATTTTCCCATTGTAATTCCATAAAGTCCTCCAACTAAATTGTTTTCTAAATAACATTCAATAGATTTTGCTTTTCCTATTTTATGTAAATGAATATAATTTTCGATTATTTGTTTGTTAATCCATGAGGTTTCTCTCTTCGAGTTATTTGAACAAAATTTAATGACCTCATGGAAATTTTTATTCACTTTAACAGTATAAAGATTTTTTTTTAAAAATTTTTTTAAACTCGCTGAAAATCTAAAATGATCCAGAAAGATAATTCCTCTTTCTTTTGGGTCAACCCAATATATATATGGATCATCAATAGAATCAGCCATAGGAAAGATTCCTTTATAATAAGCATTTAAAACTATTTTAGGAGAAAGAAACATTATTATTTACTGAATAGTTTCTAACCAATTTATATTAAAATTACCTTTTTTAAAATTTGGTTGATTTAAAATTTTTAAAAAAAGTGGGATATTTGTCTCCACACCCTCTATTACATATTCATCTAAAGCTCTTTTTAGTCTCATGATACATTCATTGCGATCTTTTCCACTTGCTATTATTTTTGAAATCATTCCATCATAGAAAGAAGTAATATTACAGCCAGTATATAAACATGAATCAATTCTTATTCCAGGACCTCCAGGAGAGTGATAAGTTTTTACGATACCAGATGATGGAAAAAATGTATTTGGATTTTCAGCATTAATTCTACATTCTATAGAGTGACATTTTTTTATAATCTCATCTTGTTTAAATGATATATTTTGACCAGCCGTAATATTTATTTGTTCTTTGACTATGTCTAAATTATAAACCTCTTCAGTAATAGTATGCTCAACTTGAAGCCTGGTATTCATCTCAATAAAATAAAAATTTCCCTGACTATAAAGATATTCGATTGTCCCTAGATTTTCGTATCCAATCTTATTCATTGCATCTAAAGAAATCTCATTTAAATAGACCCTTTCCTGATTAGTGATTCCTGGTGAAGGACATTCTTCGATTATTTTTTGACTTCTTCTTTGAATTGAACATTCTCTCTCGCCAATATGGAGAATTGTACCTTTACTGTCACCAATAATCTGAACTTCGATATGTCTTGGATTTTCAAGGTATTTTTCAAAATAAACGTCGTCGTTTCCAAAGCTTTTTTCAGCCTCCTTTTTTGCTAAAATAAAGTTTTCCTTTAGTTGATTTTCAGATAATACCTTTTTAATACCTCTACCTCCACCGCCATTAGTTGCTTTTATTAAAATAGGATAGCCTATTTCCTTACAAACTATTTTTGCCTCTGTTAAATTTTTAATGTTCTTAGAACTTCCTGGGATTACAGGCAAACCAATTTTTTTTGCCATAGATTTTGCTTCAAGTTTGTTGGCCATCATTTTAATATGTTCATGTTTTGGTCCAATAAATCTAAAACCATGATCATTTACAACTTTTGCAAATTCAAAATTTTCTGAGAGAAAACCTACACCTGGATGTATGGCATCTACATTGGCAATGGTTGCTGCAGAAATAATAGCTGGAATATTCAAATATGAATTTTTAACTTGTGGTGGTCCAATACAAACACTTTCATCAGCTAATCTTACAAACATCTCCTTCTCATCAGCAGTTGAATGAACAACTACTGTTTTTATACCAAGCTCCTTGCAAGCTCGAAGAATTCTTAGAGCGATTTCTCCTCTATTAGCGACTAAAATTTTTTTTAGCATTATTCAATTAAAACTAATGGTTCACCAAACTCTACCGGAGACCCATTTTTAATAAAAATTTTTGTAATAACACCTTCTTTATCGGCAGTAATTTCATTCATAGTTTTCATAGCTTCAATTATTAGTAATACTTGCCCAAGTTTCACATTTTCTCCAATTTCAACAAATTTTTTAGCTCCAGGCTCTGGTGATAAATAAGCAGTACCTACAAGTGGTGATTTTAGAGATTTATCATTATCAACCTTTTTGTTTTTATCTAGTGATTCTTTCTTTGGAAGACTTGATGAGGGTTTAAAACTTAGACTATTATCTCTCTTAATCAATTCATAACTATTTTTCCCATCTGAAAACTTTAATCCAGATAAGTTATTTTTTTCCATTAAATCAGATAGCTCAGTAATTAATTTTTTGTCAAATTTTGTCATAAAAACTATTTAAGAAGATTATTGATTGATCTTATTGCAATAAGATACACATCAGTTCCAAATCCAACTATGATACCATTTGCAACTGAACTCACAAATGAATTTTTTCTGAAATCTTCTCGTTGATAAATATTTGAAATATGAACTTCAATTATCGGGATTTTTAAAATTTTTAGTGCATCATGTATTGCAATTGAGGTATGCGTAAAAGCTCCAGCATTAATTATGAGACTTTTATAGATTGAAGATTTTTGGATCATATCAATAATTTCACTTTCGGAATTGCTTTGAAAAAAATTTATTTTGAGATTATATTTTTCTCCTTCAATTTTACATTCTTCTTCTATATCTTCCATTGTTTTTTTTCCATAGATATTTTGTTCTCTTTGACCTAGTAAATTTAAATTTGGTCCATTGATAATTAAAACTTTATTCATTTTTTTCTTTCTTTTTAATTTCATACTCAAGATCAGCAATTTTATTTAATATAAATGGATCTTTTGAGATCTTTTTTACTTTTTCCATATGAATTTTAGCATTTTTAATTTGATTAACTAGAAAAAACTTTTCAGCAAATGCATATGATGAATAATCAAACTTTTTTAGTTTTCCATAATTTAATCCTAAATAATGCCAAGCTTCTAAAGGAAAGTTATCATTTTTAATATAATTCCAAAGTAATTTAATAGATTCATTAAAACTTTCCGAGCTATTTTCATTGTAGAGTGCTTTTGCTAGAAAAAGTTTAAAACTTTTTTCTTTGGGTGAAAGATCTATGGCATATCTGAACTCTTTGATAGCATCTCTAATGTTTCCATTTTCATAATATATTTGGCCCTTAAGTTCTCTAAAGTATGGATTATGCGGTTTTATTTCTATACATTTATCAATATACTCTATTGCTTTCTTTACTTTACCTACTTTGTAATTTCTCAACGAAAACGCATAATAACTTTCAAGATTATTAATTTTTTTATATCTACTGTGAAGTATTTTTTTATCTAGAAAGAACCCATTTAACTTTGCTTTAATTAACTTATAACGATTTTCTAATTCAGGAAATTCTTTAATATTTTTTTGATTTTTAGCATGAATTTTAACATCTTGTTTTCTTTTACTTGAAAGTGGATGAGTAAGAAAATATGGATTATACCTTTTAAATTTTTCGTTTTTTTCTAAAAGTTTAAACATTTGAACTAATCCATTTATTGAAAAACCTGAATTACCAAGGAGTCTTATTGATGTTTGATCAGCAAATGATTCTTGAGTTCTTGAAAATGATAATAAATTTGCTTGACTAAAATGCTGACCACCAAGTATAAGAGCATTTCCCGCCTCTGGAGAACCTCCCACAGTTGCGCCTATTGCTAAAATTGTAGATAAAATTGATATAAATGCTGAATCCTGATAAGCTTTATTAATTTTAGTAAAATGTCCTCCTAAAACATGACCTAATTCATGGGCTACAACACCAGCAATTTGATCTAAACTCTCACTATCTAATAATAATTTAGTAGTAAAAAAGAACTTGGGACCTGGAATCACAGAAGCATTGATATATTTTTTATTATCCAAATAAAATTCTAATTTATTTTCTTTTGCTTCTACGCTTTCAAGAAGAACACTTGAAATGTCCTTAAGAAAGTTTTCTATTTCAGCATCACGAATTATATTTAACTCTTTTGATTTTAAATCATTTGAGAAAAAACCAACAAATATTAAAATAATAATTAATCTAATGTACATTGTTCTTTATTATTAATAACATTTTATTTAAATGAAAAAAAATACTTATTTGCCTTCAAAAAGATCTAACATTGATTCATTTCTGGTCATGGACGTTCTTCAACAATCAAAGCTTCTAGAAGAAAATGGAAAAAAAATATTTCATTTAGAACTTGGAGAACCACTAAATAAAACACCACTTTTAGTTCAGAAAGAAGCTAAAAGATTAATTAATTCACAAATTCCAGGATATACACCTTCAAATGGTATATTTGATTTGAGAAAAAAAATTTCTGAATACTATAAAAAAAAAAAAATAGAAATTGATTCAGATCAAATTTTTATTACTACAGGATCATCTGGTGCTTTTGTTTTGTCCTTTCTAGCATGTTTTGATCCTGGAGATAAAGTAGCAATTTTTAGTCCAGTTTATCCTGCTTATAGAAATATTTTAAAATCTTTGAATTTAAATGTTGTAGAGATTTCACCGAGCAAAAATAATTTTGGAAAGATTGATATTACCAAAATAAAAAACTTTAAGGATTTAGATGGATTAGTTTTATCTAATCCGAATAATCCAACTGGACAAGTTTTTTCCAAAGATGAACTACAGTTTATCTACAATTTTTGTGAAAAGAAAAAAATTACTCTAATTTCAGATGAAATCTATCATGGTATTGAATATGAAAAGAAAACTTATTCAATGAAAATGTTCGGACCAAATGTTTTAATTGTAAATAGTTTTTCGAAGTTTTTCTGTATGCCAGGTTGGAGACTTGGGTGGGTTATTGTCCCAAAAAATCTAAAAGGGAGTTTTTTAAAATTATCTCAGAATTTATTTATTTCTTCCTCAAACATTGGACAATATTCAGCAATAAAGGTTTTTGATTGTTTGACAGAATTAGAATTAATCGTAAACAACTACAAAAAAGGAAGAGATATTTTAATTAACAAATTATCCAAAATTAAAAAGGTTAAATTTTTTAAACCATATGGAGCTTTTTATCTTTATTTAAATATAGAAAAAACCGGAATGGTTTCAGGTGAATTTGTCCAAAAAATACTTAATGAGACTGGTGTGGCACTAACTCCAGGAAATGATTTTGACAAGATTAACGGAAATAATTCTGTGAGAATTTCATTTTCTAACGACTTCAAAATAGTTGAGATTGCATCAAATATTTTGATTGAGTGGTTTGAAGATAATTATTGACTCCACCATCCTTGTCTCTTTTCATTTTTCTTATTTTTTGAATAAATATTCATTTTATTATCTTCAATATTTACTTTTACGTTTGACTGTCTTTCTTTTTTTTCTTTAGTTATTTTTTTTGATTTGCCAAAATCCTCAGCTTTTTGCCTAAAACTTACCCTTCCTTTATCATTATTTTCACTTTCATCTTTTTTTCCTTTTAATTGATTTTTTTGAATAATTTTAGAGTTTTCTTTTGTATCAATAAAGTTTTTAAAATTCTCAATCATTTCATTTGAATGACAATTAGATAAAATCACCTCCTTGTCTGAACATACTAAATATTCATATTCTTTAAGATCCGGGTAAATATTAACTAAAATAAAATTTTTATTTTTAAATTTTTTAATTTTTTCTATGATATTTTTATGAAGTTCTGAACTTGTAAGTATAAATAATCTTTTTATATTTTGACTGACCTTAATTTCTTCATAAACTCTAATTAATTGATCAACAAGAAAGTCAATAGAAACAACACTACCATAACCATTACAAAATTTACATTTTATAGATGAATTTGTATCATTAGTGACCTTTAATCTTTGCCTAGATAATTCTAGCAAACCGAAATTACTAATTCTTCCACATTGGACCCTTGCTCTATCATTTTTTATAAAATCTCTTAGTCGTTTTTCTACTTTTACATTATGTGATCTATCAAGCATATCAATAAAATCTATTACAATTAAACCAGCTAGATCTCTAATTTTAATCTGTTTGCTAATTTCTTCAGCTGCCTCTAAGTTTGTTTTAAATGCAGTATCCTCAATATTTCTTTGTTTAGTTGATTTTCCAGAATTGATGTCAATGGCAACTAAAGCCTCGGTTTGATTAATAACTAAATATCCCCCTGATTTAAGATAAACTAATGGATTATTGACATCTAAAAGTTGTTTTTCTATCTCATATTTTGAAAAAAGTGATTTTTCGTTTTTGAATAATCTTAAAAGTTTTACAGATGAAGGCATAAACTGTTTGATAATTTGTTTAGATTTAGAAAATGTTTTTGGATCATTAATTAAAATTTCATCAAAAGTTTGATCAAAATAATCTCTTAGACCCCTCTTTATAATATTATCCTCTTCATGAATTAAACATGGTGCATTTGATTTTACTGTTTTAATTGTAATTTCTCTCCAAAGTTTTATAAGTGAGTTATAGTCTCTTTTGATATCTTTTAACCCCATGGTTTCTCCAGCTGTTCTAATAATAACTCCCATGCCTTTTTTAATATTGAGTTTGCTAACAGTATCTTTTAGCCTCTTTCTTAGTTTAATATCAATAATTTTCCTTGAAATACCTCCACCTTTACTTGTGTTGGGCATTAATACACAATATTTTCCAGCTAATGACAAACGAGTTGTAACAGCTGCACCTTTATTACCTCTTTCTTCTTTGACAACTTGAATTAAAATTACTTGATTACTTTTTATTACTTCTTGGATACTGTACTTTCTGTGAAAAATTATTGATTTATTTTTTTTAAAATTTCTATTAGGCCTTTTTTTCCTAAACTTATGTGATGGATGATCCTCAAGAGGTTTAAAATTAAAAAAATCAAAAAATTTATTCAAAAAGCCTTTTCTTGACTGAATATCTAAATTTTCTAGAGGTTCATTATTTTCAAATTCATCCTCATCATCCTCGTCCACTTCTTCATCTATTGTTATATTTTTGGATGCTTCATGTTCTTGAGCTAGAAGCTTTTTTTTATCAGATGTAGGAATTTTAAAATAATCCGGATGAATTTCATTATAGGCCAAAAAACCGTGTTTTTCTGCTCCATAATCAACAAAAGCAGCCTGCAGAGAAGGCTCAACTCTAATGATTTTTGCTAAATAGATATTTCCTTTTGTTCTATTATCATCTAATTTTTCTGATTCGAAATCAATTAACTTTTTATCTTCAATAATTGCAATTCTTGTTTCATTCTTCTCTTTCGAATCTATCAACATTCTTTTTGTCATAATTAACTTTTCCTTTGAAATCTAAAAACTTGAACATGTTTAATTCATTAAAATTCATAAAAACTAAAAAAAAATCAAATATATTGATTTTTTTTCTAAAAATTTACTATATATAGTATAACTTATTTTTTAAAAAAATTGAAAATTTTTAATAAATTTATTTTATACTTTTTAATTTTTTTTTACAGTAGTGATTTATTTTCTACTGAATTAATAAATTTGAGGTTTGGAACTAACGGATCTGATAATAGAATTGTCATCGATCTAACTAATGATGTTAGTTTTAATAACAAAATAAATGACGACAAAGTTACTATAAGTTTTAACAAAAAGGTAACTTGTAATTATAAACTTCAAAAAAATAATTTTGTTGAACGTTTTGAATTCAATAAAAATTCTAATGAGCTCCTTCTAAAATTCAAAAAAACTATCTTTTCTCCAAATATTTATCTTTTAAAAAAAAAAGATAATAAATTTTCAAGAATTGTTCTCGACTTTAAAAATATAAAATTAAAAAAAAAAGTTATTATTATTGACGCCGGTCATGGTGGAAAGGATTCTGGTGCAGTTGGAGTGAACAGAGTTTTAGAAAAAGATATAACTCTAAGAATGGCAAAATTATTAAAGAAAAAATTTGGGAAATACAAAGATTTTAAAGTGATTCTTACCAGAAATAGAGATGTTTTTTTAAAGTTAAGAACAAGAACTAAAATTGCCAAAGGGAATAATGCTGATATTTTTATATCCCTGCATGCTGATTATAACAAAAATAAAAGAACTAGAGGAATATCACTATATACTTTGTCTGAAAGGGCATCAGACAAAGAGGCAGAAGCATTAGCAAGAAGAGAAAATAAATCAGATCTTATTGATGGTGTAAATTTTGCGAATGAAAGTCATGAAGTCACTAACATTCTTATAGACTTAACAAAAAGAGAAACTCTTAATCAATCAAGCTTTTTAGCTAATTTCTTAATAGATGAATTTAAGAATAAATTAAATTTACTCCAAAGAACTCATAGATTTGCAGGTTTTGCTGTTCTTAAATCTCTGGATATTCCTTCAATATTAATTGAAATGGGTTACCTCTCAAACAAGAAAGATACAAAATTATTACTTACTAATGATTACCAAAATAAATTGGCTGATAATATTGTTAGTGCTATAAGGAATTATTTTTATTGGAAAGATCAAAAATCTAGTTAAAATTTATTTATGTTAAAAATAATATCAAATATTATTTATCTGAGTTTAATAACATTTTTTTTAGTTTTTTTTTCTATAATATTTATTTTCTTTTTTTTTGGGAGAGATCTTCCTAATCTTGATAAACTCTCTTATTACCAACCTAGATTAGTTTCAAAGATTTATACGGCAGAAGGAAATTTTTTAGAAGATTATTCAAATGAAAACAGAGTTTTTACAAAATATGATGAAATCCCAACTAATTTAATTGAGTGTTTTCTGGTATCAGAGGATATTAATTTCTTTAATCATATAGGAATTGATTACAAAGGTATTGCTAGAGCTTTTTTGAAAAATATTTCAAACACCTTTAGTGATAAAAGGCTTGAGGGTGCCTCAACAATCACCCAACAAGTTGCAAAAAATTTTCTATTATCCAATGAAGTTTCATACACAAGAAAAATTAAAGAAATAATTTTATCTTTTAGGATAGAAAGCTTATTGACTAAAGAACAAATCTTAGAATTATATTTAAATGAAATTTATTTGGGCAATGGTTCTTATGGAATTACATCTGCATCATTGAATTATTTTAACAAGTCTCTTGTAAATTTGGAGCTTAATGAAATGGCAATGTTAGCTGCTTTGCCGAAAGCGCCAACAACTTATAACCCCTATAGAAACCCAATTAAAGCTGAAAAAAGAAGAAATTGGGTTTTAACTAGACTCCTTAATGAGAATTTTATTACAAAAAACAAATTTGATTTAATGGTTAGCAAACCAATTGAGCTTACAAAAAAGAAAAAAATTTTGAATGACAAGGCATTATTTTTTAAAGAGGCTGTAAGAAGAGAAATAGTTTCTAAATTTAATGAAAATAAATTATATGACGGAGGTTTGTCTATTATGACAACCCTCGATGAGGATATGCAACTCCAAGCAGAAAATTCATTTAGAAAAGGTTTAGAAGATTATGATTTTAGAGGTGGATGGAGAGGCCCTATTGCAAAAATTACAAAAGAAAAAGGTTTAGAAGATCAATTAAAAAACTTTAAAAAACCGGCAGGACTTTTTAAAAATATTCTTGGTATTGTTACAAAAGTAACAGATGGGAACATTGATGTTTTTACAAAAAAAGATGGATATATCAAACTTAAAAAAGATCAGATATCTATAATTAAGGAAGAAAATATTAATTGGAAAAAAAAATTTAAAATAGGATATGTTATCGTCCTTAAATTCAATAAAAAATTAAAAAAATATGAATTAACTCAAATTCCTCAGGTCAATGGTTCGATGGTCGTAATAGACAACCATAATGGGAGAGTTTTAGCTATGGTAGGAGGGTATGATTCAGGTTCATCTTTTAATAGAGCAATACAAGCAAAAAGACAATTAGGCTCTTCCTTTAAACCATTTGTATATATTGCTGCGCTAGAAAATGGTTACACACCGATTAGTAAAATATTAGATGCTCCCTTCGTTTTAAAAGATTTTTCCAGTGATGGTTCTTGGCGGCCAACAAATTATGGAGATAAGTTTTATGGTATAAGTACTCTTAGAATGGGAATTGAAAAATCAAGAAATTTAATGACAATCAGATTGGCAGATGAATTGGGCTTAGAAAAAATCTCTAAGATTTCAAAAGAATTAGGAATATACGATGATTTCCCTCTTTTGATATCAAGTTCATTAGGTTCTCTAGAAAGCAGTTTGCTAAAAATAACTGCAGCTTATGCGAGCATAGCAAATGGTGGAATAAAGGTTGAACCTGTAATGATTGATGCAATTCAGGACAATGATGGAAAATTTATTTTTAAGCGAGAAACTAGAAAGTGTCTTGAATGTAAGTTGGATATCGATACAGACTTAGATTCAATTGAAATTATAAATAAAAAATTACCAAGAATAAAAGACAATAAAAAAAGAATTTTTTCAAGAGAGTCTGCGTACCAAATGACCTCTTTTTTAATGGGTGTAATAAAAAGAGGTACAGCAAAAAATATTAACAAATTTGACTTTCAAATTGCTGGTAAAACTGGAACAACAAATGAAAACCAAGATGCATGGTTTGTAGGATTTAATTCTGAAATAACTGTGGGTGTTTTTGTTGGATACGACAAACCAAAATCTTTAGGAAAATTTGAAACAGGGTCTAAAGTAGCGGCTCCAATTTTTTCTGAGTTTATGAGTAAATTTTATAAGAATGAAAACCCTCGACCTTTCTTAATACCAGAGACAATAAAATTTATAAACGTTGATTTAGTTAGCGGTCAACCAAGTAATAATGATTTTATTACAGAATCTTTCAAAAAAAATTTTAATTTTGAAAAAAATTTTCAAGATATACAAAACAGTGAAAAAGAATATGATTTAAAAGGATTTTATTAAGATGAAACAAGATTATATAGAAATTTCAAATAGAATAAAGGTTTTACTTGAAAACCTAAGGGGGTATGTTTGAAAAAAAAAATATTGTTAAAAAATTAAATGAAATTGAAAGAAAATTAGAAACTCAAGAAAATTGGAATGATTTTGAAAAAATTAATAAAGAACTAAAAATTAAAAATACCTTAGGAAATTTTATAAACTCCATATCTTTATATGATAGGTCTTATAAAGATACTTTAGAGCTTATAGATTTATCAGAACAATCAAATGATAAAAATTTGTTAAGTGACCTTGAAAAAGAATTAGTTAGAATAGAGACAAACTTAAATTTGTTGTATCTTGAAACATTAATGTCTGGAAAGGCAGATTCTAAAAATGCATTGCTAGAAATTCACGCTGGAGCAGGAGGAATTGAGTCACAAGATTGGGCAGAAATGCTTTTAAGAATGTATTCAAGGTGGGCAGAATCAAAAAAATTCAAAATTGAATTGATTGACCAAAATGTTGGAGATGAAGCTGGTTTAAAATCTGTGACTATAAAAATTATTGGTGAAAAATCTTATGGATGGTTAAAAATGGAAAATGGGGTTCATAGATTAGTAAGAATCTCTCCATTTGATTCTCAATCTCGAAGACATACAAGCTTTGCATCTGTTTTTTGTTATCCTGAAATTGATTCAACAGTTAATATTGAAATTAATGATAAAGATCTTAGGATTGATACATTCAGAGCATCAGGAGCAGGAGGACAACATGTTAATAAAACAGATAGTGCTGTGAGAATAATTCACATTCCAACAAAGATAACAGTGCAGTGCCAAAGTAGTAGATCACAGCATAGGAATAAATCAATTGCAATGGAGATTTTAAAATCCAAACTTTATGACATTCAATTATTAAAAGAAGAAGAGGAAAATAAAAAAAATCGTTCAGAAAAAACTGATATTAGTTGGGGAAATCAGATAAGATCGTATGTTATGCAGCCATATACTATGGTAAAAGATCACAGAACAAATATTGAGATTTCTAATGTAAATTCAGTTCTTGATGGCAAAATTGACAAGTTTTTGGAATCTCAATTAATTAAACTAATTTAGAAAGAAAATTATAAACATCTAATGCATGATCTTTAACCTTTACATTTCTCCAAGAATTTATCAATTTTAAATCCTTGTCAAATACAAATGTAGATCTTTCAATTCCCATATATTTTCTTCCATACATTGATTTTTCTACCCATACACCAAATTGTTCACAAATTTTACCATCTTCGTCTGTTGCTAATTCAAAATTAATACTATGTTTTTCTTTAAATTTCTGATGTTTGTTTAAATTATCTCTAGAAATTCCAATTATATTTGTATCAATCTTATCAAATTTTTTTTTGAACGAACTGAAATCTATTGCTTCTTTTGTACAACCAGGGGTATCATCCTTAGGATAAAAATAGATTACTAAAAACTTACCTAACAAATCCTCTTTTGAAATAAAAGAATCATCAGCTACGAGAAATTTTATATTTGGTAATTTTTTAATACTCATAAATTTATAAAGTTATTTAATTATTTAATACTTCTTAGTTATATTGGTAGTAAAAAAAAATGAAACAAAATATTTTAAAAAAAATATACTATTCCATATCAATATTTTTCTTATTTATAATAAGTTTTTTATTGATTTTTGTGATTACGATTTCGATTAAACCACTAAAAATTAATTTATTAGATTATTTTGATAGAGAAAGTGCAATTTTTAAAGAATCAAATTTAACTGAAATTGGTGATATTTATCTAAGTTTTGATAAAGTATCAAAAAACTTTGAGATGATCATAGATGATCTTGTATTGGAAGATTCATACATTCCCAGTTTACAAATAAATTTAGATATTTCTTTTTCATTAAATGAAAATTTCCTTCAACCCACACTAAAAATTTTTGATGCAGATTTAGTACTTAATTTCACCAACAATAATATTGAACAAGAAAAATCATCAACTTCAGATTTTAAAGATCTAATAAAGAAAGTAAAATTACTAAAAAAGTTTAGTAAAATTGAAATTATAAACTCAAAATTAAAAATAAATTCAAACAAATACGAATCTGCAAATTTTTTAATTGACTTTAAATACGATCCTAAAGAAGTTTCCGGTATTTTTAGCCAAAGTAAATTAGAAAATGATTATTTTTCATTTGAACTATCAAACTTAAACAACGAGATCATTTCAAATTTCAATTTTAATAATTTTAATTTAGATTTTTTAAAAGTTTTTTACACTAATCCAATTCTATCTACCAATGACTTATATATTTCTGGTAATTCATCGATTTCATTGGGTAATATGAATAATTTTGAAAAAATTATTTTTGATTTATTTGTCAGTGGAGACTTTTCTTATAAAACTTTTAAGGGTAAGGAACTTATAAATTTAAAAAATACAAAATTATCTGGAGAACTTATTGAAGAAAAAATAGTAATTTCGTTTGATTTCCAGCATTATTCTTCAATTTTTTCATTTGGAACTACATTTAATTTAAAAGAAAAATTTAAACCTGATATTTTCCTTAAAATAAATCATATTAATGTTAGAGACCTTCTAAAAATTTGGCCACAGAATCTTAGTAATTCAGTTTATTATTGGATGAATGAAAATTCTCGAGGACTAATAAATAATTTTTTTACTAAAATTAATTTTAATTATTCTGAAGAAACTTTCTATTTGGATAAACTTGATGGAAGGTTTGACTTTAAAGATGTTGAGATTAGGTATATGGAATCTATGCCTTCAATTAAAATGATTAACGGTAATGCCAAAATTAACTCAGATAGTATAGAATTCTTTGTTGAAAACGGTGCGTCTGAAAAATTAAAGATTGTTGATGGATATATAAATTTATTTGATTTGAATACAGATATTGAAAAAGCTGATATTGATTTGAGAATTATCTCAGAAAATAACGATGTTGTTAATTATCTTGATAATTCCCCAATAAATAAAAAGAATTTTATAAAATTAAGAAAAATATCAGGTGACACAGATATAAAACTTTATTTAGATTTCCCACTATTACTCTCCCTTCAAGCGGAAGAGATAAAATATAATGCAGAAGTAAAAATTTTTAATGCCCAAATAAACAACCTAATTTATAATTTAAGTTTAGATAAATTAATAATTGATCTAAAAGTTGGAAATGAGATTGTCGAATATTCCGGAAATGCTATGATAGAGAATTCTGTAGTTAAATTTGAAGGTGATCAGAAAAGCAACGGTAATCTATTAAATGATTCAATCAAAGGAAAAATTAACTTAGTTGGCGAATCAATAGAAAAACTTACAAATAATTTTTTTTCAGATTCTTATGGGACAATTCCAATCAACTTTTCGTATTTAAGTAATGAAAAAAATGAAATTAAAATCGATGCAGTAGGAGATCTTGAAAATTTTTTTACTAAATCTGATTTTCTCGGTGACAATTTAGATTTTAGAAATGGTAAGATTAGGTTTCTTTTAAACCCATATAATGAAAAGTTTTCTGGTTTTTTTGACATTAAAACTCCAAATATGTTCATTGAAACTAACTTTTATCTTTTTAAAAATAAAATTGAAAAAATAGATTTAACAAAATTTGAAAGTCCAATTCAAAGTTTTAGTGCAACAATTTTGAATAGTAACAATCCAGAAATTATAGTTGAAGGACAAAAGTTTTCATTGAATAAAATTCGCTCAAATTCTGATGAAAATAATTTATTAGATAATATTAATGTAATTTTTAATATTGATAATTTTGTCTTAAATAATAAGAATTTTATTAATCCTGAGATTTCATTTAGCAAAAGCAATGGGACTTTTGATTTTCTATCAATAAATCTTTCAGATAAAGAAAAATCTCATAAAATATCCATCAGTAGTGAAGATTCCGAAAATATTTTTTATTTGGAATCATCTGATGCAAGTGAATTGTTTAAATTACTTGATTTTGATTTGAATACCAGCGACGGTAAAATTAAGATTAGTGGGAAACAAAGTGTAAATGATACAAAGTATAACGGTATCATAGAAATAGATGATTTTGTTCTGTCAGATGGTCCATTTTTAGCAGACTTTTTAACTTTATTTTCACTCACAGGACTTGCACAAAAACTGAAGGGTGGAGGTATTTTCTTTGAAAATTATAAAGGTGACTATATCTATGATAAAGACAATATTGATTTAAAAGATTCCTTAATTAGAGGAAGTGAATTAGGCATTCAATTTGATGCAACACTTAACCTTCAAAATGATGAAATTTTTGCTAAAGGTTCTATCATCCCTGCTTATACAATAAATACATTATTAACAAAATTTCCTATAGTAGGCGATATTATCACTGCTGGTTCTCCAGAAGAAGGTTTAATAGGTGCCAATTTTGAAGTTAATACTGTTGATGGTGAGTATGACATCTCATTTAATCCAATTTCAGTCTTTGTTCCTAACCTAATAAAGAATTTCTTAGGTGATTAATTCTATAAAGCCATATTTTTTTTTGCCAACATTTATCATTAAATAATTATTTTTTTTATCTTTAAATATAAAATGATTTTTTGTAATTACTAAATCTTTATCGTTTACTGTTAGATTATTAATTTTAATCGCTCCTTGAAGGATTAATCTCTTTGAATCGCTAGCTGATCTAGTTAGTTTTAAATCTAGTAAAATTTTTTTTAGG
>MDTD01184352.1_pt1 | contig 26704 bp, 25 predicted proteins | sample 811221 | NCBI WGS metagenome assembly MDTD01 (sample SAMN05326646, study PRJNA326480) | marine metagenome | isolation source: seawater | place: Pacific Ocean: South West | collected 2011 | reverse complement strand
AGAGGAGGGAAGAGCCGAAGGCTCAGGGTGGTGAGTTTGTTGAGGTGGATGATTGCAAGTGAAGACGCAAAAAACCCACTGCAATCCCGCGAGCAAAAAGGAATCCAAGGATATGGCCTTGCTATATCCGCCTGCAAGGAGGGGATGACATAGGATGGTCGGGGGAGTTTGCGGAGACACAAGTGCAACGTCCGCCGGATCCGTTTTCAAGTATCTCCCGTGTATATCGTTTGGCTGTTTTTGAGGGCGGGTCTTTAGACCTGCCCATTCCGGACGGTGCGATGCTGTAGGCATCGCGTAGCTTAGAAAAATACTTGGGACATGGTATTATTTTGGTGTATCCCGAATGTTTTACTGTAAGCTTCCATGATGTATTTTGTTGTGAAAGGGAGGGAGGATAACTGTCGAGAGGGTGTGCATGTATGTGCACACTCCTGTGCAAACGTGAGCACACATGGGACTTGCCTTGTGAAGTGTGCTTGGTGCTCCGTAAAGGATATGCTCTTTCTTTTCAATGGTCTTTCTGTCTCTCGTTGGGGTGGAGCGGTTTTTGCTTTTGCAAGAGCGACACATGATACACATGGGAAGTTGTTCATTTCCTTGGAGCTTGTGAAGTTCCCAGCACATAGGAGCGAGTGATGACGTATATACAGAGCGTGTCTACCTTGACCTTTATGGTTGTCTTTTCCTTTTCCAGCCTTGGGCTTGCAAAGTTTCGCGATGGTGTCTTGCTCAGAGCGAGAGGCCAAAACGCAGTGTACCTGATCAAAAATGGAAGGAAATCCCATGTGATGAATCCTCTCGTATTCAAGACATGTGGGTTCAAACTTTCCGCCGTCAAGGTCGTTTCGATCGCAGACATCAACAGTATTCGTTTGGGTCCACCTCTCACTCACTGTCGCATTTCGCTCCCAAATTACACCTTCATCAAGAGCCCCAAACGCAATCATATCTACCTGTACCGTTCTGGAAAAAAATACTATGTCCGCCATGCCTTAGACGCGAAGGCTTGTGGTTATGGTTGGCGGACAGCAAGAGTCCTCCCACAAGCCTTCCTCGACTCCATCAGGAGCGGGGATAGTGGTCAATTGTGTCGTATTCGTGCAAATTGGTTGATCAAATCGTACAAAAATCCCAAGATCTACGCTGTCATCGGTGGAAAACGACGCCACATTGTGAATCCTGCTGTCTTACGCACTTGCTTCAAGGGACACAAAGTTAAATCATTCGTAAATCAACGAATCTTACAGAGGTTTCCGAGTGGGCTTCCTTTCACAAACTGCTTTCGTGAGGGCGCGTTGCTCAAAGGAAGTGGACCCAAAGTATACGTCTTCATGCACGGGAAAAAGCGCCATATCACAAACCCCGCTGTCTTCAAGGCGTGTGGTTATCAATGGTCACAAGTGCGAACGTATCCAAATGCCGTTGTGGGGGTGACACCGACGGGCACGCCTTTGAATTCCTGTAAACTCAAAGATGGCACGTTGATCTTAAATGAGTCCAGGTTTGGGATATATATCATCAGAAATGGAAAAAAACACCATGTGATCAATGCCAAAAAAGCTTGTCGGGGAAAGTGGGGACAGGCGTTGAAATTCCCAGTCGAGTTTATCAAATCAATCCCACGTGGTTCTTATATCTCACATTGTTATTAAGGTTACTTGCCGACGGAGGGGGGATCATATGCAACGCATGTTCCAGCTGATCATGCTCTTTACAGAATCCAAACGAAGATGAAAAAAGACAAATCCCCTGCAAAGATTGGCACATCACCTGACACCTCTCATCCCAATCATACAAGCGAGCACAGGCCTCACAGCTCATTGTTCTCCTCTCGCGTTGTCTTGACTTCGCTGCCTCATTTGGATACCTTCGGATGCACTAAAGTGGATGCCGTTGAAGAAGATTTTCTTCGCAGCATTGAAGCATCATGGACGGTTCGAGGTCAGGAAAAAGACATGTACGCTGAGAGTTCGAAAATTTCCTCCAAAAATGCAATGAGAGCGAGTCTTACACTCGACCAGGGGCTCGAAGAGTTTTATCTCTCTCGTGTCTCGATGAAGGAGACAAGTCTTACTGTCCTTGATGGACCTCACAAAGGTCTCGAAGTCCCCCTGACACAGGATATGTTTTATATCGGAAGAGAAGAGTGGTGCGATCTGAGCCTTCCAAATGACAAGCGCGTCAGCAGCGTCCACTGCGAGCTGAGGGTCGAAAAGAAGGGGGTGCGGCTGATCGATCGTGGGAGTCGGAACGGCAGCTTTATCAATGATGTCCAGGTCAATGATGCCTTTTTGACGCCGGACACGACGTTCAAAGTGGGCCACTCTGTGTGTGTGCTGCGCACCACGACAAAAAAGACACAAATTGACATTCGGTTCTCAGATGATAGTGGTCAACTTGTCGGGCAAGAGCCTGCGATGAGGGAGATTTTTACCTTGCTTCCTCGGTTGGCCAAAAAAGGTATCCCGCTCTTGTTGACAGGTGAAACCGGGACTGGAAAGAGTTCCATCGCCAATGTCTTACATCAACAAAGTCAACGCGAAGGTGAGTGTGTCGTCGTCAATTGTGGTGCGTTGTCCCCGTCGTTGATCGAGTCAGAGCTGTTTGGATACGAAAAAGGCGCATTTACTGGTGCCGAACAACGACACCAAGGGTATATCGAGCAAGCACAAGGTGGCACGTTGTTTTTGGACGAGATCGGTGAACTCCCTCTCTCTCTCCAACCAAAACTGCTCGATGTGCTCGAACGAAAGCGTTTGCGACGCTTGGGAGGGACCAAGGAGATTGCCCTCGACTTTCAACTCGTGACAGCCACCCACCGCGATCTAAAACAACAGGTCGAGTTGGGAGAATTTCGGAAGGATCTCTTCTATCGTATCGCTGTGATGGAGCTTCATGTACCTGCGTTGCGAGAGAGAAAGAGAGACCTCCCGCTGCTCATCTCTCATCTCCTCCAACAGATCTCTCCTGACCAGTACATCAAAGTGACAAAGGACGCACTGCAAGCTCTCAAAGAATATCATTGGCCCGGTAATTTACGGGAGCTACGCAATGTTCTTGAGAGGAGTCTCATTCTCGTCGAAGAGGCAGAACTCGACGCCGATTCGCTGCTAATGCCACATTCACATCAAAGCCTTCCCACTGAAGCACCCAAGCCACAAACAAGTCCTCAAGACATTCGCACGATGAAAGATCTACTCGCGGACGCAGAAGCGGCGATTCTCGAAGATGTCCTCAACGCGCTCCATTGGAATGTCTCCAAAACAGCCCAGACATTGGAAGTGTCGAGAAGCTGGCTTCACGGCAGGATTCGCTTTTATCAGTTGAAGAGACCGACGGATTAACGAGTCGAGCGAGATGAGGGTGAAGAGGGTTTTGTGAGACCGAGGTTCTCGGAGATTTGATTCCAGATGAAGTAGACCCAAAGTCCACTGACGGTGACGGAAGTTAGAAACATCACGTACGCATATGAAGGCCAGATCGTCGCTGCGATCAATCCCAGAGCGTAGCAAATGGCGGCACCGATGAGGAGAGGTTCGAGGGCGATAGAGGCGAGCGTAAAGCAGATACAGATCATCAATAAATCGATGGTGTACGTCGCTTCGACTGAGATGTCGATATATAAACCCAGTAGTCGATTGAACAAGACACTGAAGCAAGCCGTAAAGAAGAAGCCCAACATCCGTCGGCTGATAGAGGTGAGGAGGAGGACGTTGCGGAAAAATGGAACGATCAGACAACATATCGTGACTGTCACCAAAGCCCTCACAAACGCAGATGAGCTCGTCCGCACAACGAATCCGTTGGTCCACCACCCGTGCAGTGTGGCGATACCCAAGATGATGATGGCAGGCAATATCATGAGCTGCCCACGCCTCTCGGAACCCAGACTTGAGTCGAGATTTCGTTCCAATAACGCCAACTTCTCCTGTGCCTTCGCGCTCTCCTCAAGCTCGTCTTTGAGCACCTGAAGTCTGTCTGCAAAATCTTCTGGGACTACATCAAGCTCAGCCAACAACAACTCCGCGCTTGAGCTGTTACCAAGCTCTAGCTCGATGTGTGCCATCCATCGCGTGCATTCCTGAAGGCTCGTATGTGCCGCCTGCATGTCCGGCCAGATCTTGAGCGCTTCTTGTAAGGCAAACCGACACTCCGTCGCGACACTGTTGAGGGCGAAGCGTTCTTCGAGGGGGAGCGTGGTGATGTCTTTTTTGGCACCCTTGATAAAAGTCTCCAGCCGTTCATTTGCTGTTTCTACAAGCGCAATGGCATTTCTACGACGTAAATGGTCCTCAAGTGCCTCCCGAAATTCATTGGCTGACTGAAAACGTTCGGAGGGCTCCTTGTGTGTGGCTTTATTGCAGATGTCGGCGAGTGTTGTGGGGATATGACTGTCGTAGTTGTGGTCATTCGATTGTTTGATCTGAAGGAGCACGCTGGTGAGATGTCCGCCGTTGTGGAGTAGTTCTCCTGTCAGTGCTTCGTGGAGTGTCGCGCCCAAAAGGTAGATGTCCGTACAGACTGTCAACTCTCCGCCGAGCATCTCAGGCGCTGCAAATCCTAAGGTGCCCGCAAAGTGTTCGATGTTATACGTTCCATCTTTTTGAAGCTTTTGCCCGACTCCCCAGTCGAGCAAGTAGACCTCTCCGAAGTCACCGAGCATGACATTCTCTGGTTTGATATCTCTGTGTAAAAACCCGCGACTATGTGCAAAGCTCATGGCATTGGAGAGCTGGAGCATGACGCCGACATGCCAGTCAATCCGATCACCCTGTACTTTGTCCCAGGCAGGGTGATGTTCATCTTGGATCATGTCGCGCCAACAGATCCCAGAGATCTTCTTCATCACAAGAGCTGGGCGTCCGTCCTCTGTCCGTCCAAGCGCGTAGACCGGGACGAGATTTGGGTGTTCGAGCTGGCCGTTGATCACACCTTCTCTCAGTAAGGCTTTGGACTGCTTTGAGTTCTCCTCTATGTCGTGTGGACGCTTGATGGCGACGTCACGTTGCAAGGCGTGTTGGTAAGCGAGCTCGACAATCCCCATCCCACCAGATCCGACGACTCCCTTGACCTCGAATCCTTCGACGGAGTCTTCGACCTGTCCTATCTTGAGATTGGGCAATGTGTCAACGGCGGGGATGGTCATCCCCATGCTGATGTGGAATGGGGATTTTGAGTCGTATGCGGCCGAAAGGAAGGGATGAACCGTTTGATCCATCGAAAGGTCTTCTTGCAGCGAAAGTGTGTATTCGATTGTGCCTCTTGTAAACAACTCTTCCGCTCCTATTTGTCAGCGAATCGCATAGAGGGATTGGGTTTTGCCTGTAAAGTAGAGCGTGTTGTTTTCGATCCAGAAGGAGTTGTTGAAGTGGACCTGTGGGCGGACTGAGCGGAAGATCCATCGTGCTTGTCCGTGTTCAGCGTCGAGCGCGTAAATACCGGCCTCTTTGTCCGTGTCTGGTCCTGCGAAGTAGACGAGTCCTCCGGAAACAATGGGGGAGTGGGACAGATACGAAGAGGAGGCGTACTTCCACTTGACCGCGCCAGTCTCGGCGTCGAGTGCGTAAAGATGACCGTCGTAGCTGCAGAAGTAGACTTTGCCGTATCCAATCGCGACAGAGGCACCTACACCACGGACATTTCCATTGTTTGGTTGTGCTCCCGTGCGAAGTGACCATTCGATCTCGCCTGTCCTTGCGTCGAGTGCGAACATGTGAGGTGTTTGCGTCTCGATACCCGTCTCTTGTTCGCGAATCCCGACATATAATTTCTCGTGGTAGATGGCAGGTGTTCCGGACAGACCACCTGGAAGCTGTCGTTTCCACAACAGTCTACCAGTCTCGGCCTGAATCGCGTAGACACGACCTGCATAATCTCCAGTGTAGACGATTCCATCGGCGAATGCAGGGTCAGCGATCAGCTCATCACTCAATTGCAGAGACCACTTCGCGTTGCCTGTGGATTCTTCGAGGGCGTAGAGACTTTTGCCTTGTGTTGTGTAAAGTGTTTTGCCGACGACGAGGGGGGAAGCGTCACTTGCGCCGTTGCCGAACTTGACCTTCCATTGGATCGTGCCTTTTTGCGTGTCGAGCGCATAGAGGTAGGAGTCGGTGTCAGTAAAGTAGAGATATTTGCCCGAGACAATAGGAGCGCGAATGGTGTGATGGGCTTGTTTTTCGCCGTTGACGACCTGGAATTTGGGCTCTTCTACCTGAAAGGACCACAGCGGTTTTTGACTTTTCAGCTGAAGTGCATAGAAGATCCCTTGCTTCTCGCCGATGTATGCGATGCCCTTGTGGACGATGGGGCTGGACGTATAGAAGTCCGAGGTGTTACCTGCGCTCCAGATCACTTTGGGGGCTCGTTGGATGCCTTCTCCTGCAAAGAAGCCTGTGCGCTGTGCGTTGCCGCGAAAGACCAGCGCTTGTGATGTCTCTGAGACATCAGCGGAGCCTGGTTGTGTAGGGCTGTTGGGTTGTGTGTTGTTGTCGATAGACATCGTCATACAACCCGGCAAAAAGGACAAAAAGGAGAGCAATCCAAGAGATACAATTGACATACGTTTCATCACAAACATCCTCTTCTGTAAAAGCTGTCGTGGCTTCTTCTTGCAAAAATCGCCACATTGGATGCATCGACTCATCTCGTTGTGGTACAGATAGGAAGGTTGCAATCCTGCTGCCTTAGAGAAGGTCGATTTTGCATCACGCGGGCCATGTGTTGGCTCTGTGTGTGAGCATACAGAATGGATGCTGTGGATTGAATTTTTTTGCAAAACAAGGGAGTGGATCGTGTGTTGTACATCACAAAAAAAGCCTGGAGTACAGGGATGGTTGCTCGATTTTTTGATGAAGCCGCTGCGAAAACTTCGCATCAAGTTGATCAACCAAGCAGAAGGTCAGGTCCTTGAAATTGGCGTTGGGACGGGACTCAACTTTGAGCTGTATACGGAAAAAGTCGAGAAAGTCGTCGGTATCGAACCTGATACCAAGCTGCTTCCACGTGCACACAAACGCGCAGAGGAGATCAACATCCCTGTCGAGATCCACACCATTGGTGCGGAGAATATGCCTTTTGAGGATGATTCGTTTGATACGATTGTCGTGACGTGGGTGCTCTGTACGATCCCCGACGTTGAAGGTGCTCTCGCTGAGATGAAGCGCGTCCTGAAACCCGGTGGCAAGCTCCTGTGGATCGAACACACACGTTCGCGTCATGGTTTGATCAGGAGGATACAGGATCTCTTCAATCCGCTCTGGAAGCCACTCGCTGGAGGATGTCATCTGAACCGCGAGCCGCTCGAATTCTTGGAGCAAGCGGGCTTCATAACGAGTGGTCATCGCGCCCGGACGTCCGAGAGATGGAATCTGCTCCCTATTTACCAGGGGATCTCTCAAGAGTCCCAAGCACCAACAGAGGATGAGATGGGGACTTCGGCCGTGTCTTGATGGGGAATCATTGCATTTTTTGGTGGGGTTGTGTTTTTAATGGTGTATGTTTCAATTCGTCTGACGAACTTTGAGATGGAGTATGCACATGAAGCCGATGTCCCAAGAACAGATGACACAAATCTACCATGAGAATGAGCCCTTCGACCTGCTCAAGGAGTATGGTTATTCATCTGAAGAAAGCGATACGATCTTGTGGCGACTTTTCATGGACGACAACACACCAAAAGCGACAGTCCCCATGCTGAGGAGGCTCCTTCAATCATTTCAATATGCGAGCGCAAAATTGCAGGCTCACTTCCTCGCAGAGATGCTCCAGAGCACCCACTTCACCTACGAATCATACCAGGACAGAACGACGTCTCCAGGTATCAAACGCAGTCGCATTTTGGCGGCTGTGCGCCAGTTCTGCGAGCGAGATGTTGAAGAGGTGTGTCGAGAGCTGCATGTGTTTCCGGCGCGATACTACACTTACATTCTCTACTTGTTGGCGAAAGAAAAAGAGGTGGATAGTCTTTCGGGTCGATTTCTCCCTTTTATGCTTGAGCAGTGGTATTTCCCCTGTGAGGAGAGCAGAGAGCTTTTCTCTGAGATATACATGGGGTTGGGAAATCTTCACGGCTTGTTCTCTTCCAAAGTTTGGGCTGAAGGCAGCGTCAGATTTCTCACAAGACTTACGCTTCCCAAAGGAAGAAAGTTTCTGTGGCCGACCTTGGGCGAGGTGCCTTTGGAGACTTTGATCGAAATTGGCAAGGTTCAACACTACGACCTTCCTGGATTTCCCGAGCTTATTGTTCGCTTTGGAGAGGAGGCTATTCCAGCTCTTGAGGCCGCACTGCTCCCTGCGCTGGAGTCCATCGACAGCAAATGTGGAGAGGACGGCTGGCCTGGGTATGCATTGATGCCAGCGTATTGTGTGTTGTTGCAGCGGTCAAACCGACCTGTACCGATTGAGTTGGAGCCCTGGCTTTGGCATTTACTCGCAGGGGATGATTACGAAAATTATTTCGAGTGGGTTGGGCGTTGTAAAGATTGGATGCTCTTGTTGGACACCGAGCGTGCAGCAGCGTTGATCGTGAGCACCTTTCACTTCTCGGCGTTTTCTAGAAGGTTTTTTGGATTGATCGAAGATCCAACGCTGCCTGCCCGTGTTGTGGCGTTGATATGTGCGCGAGATGGGGAAAAGCCCGGTCAAAAGTTGATCGAGCGTGGTCCGTGGCTAGAGGACATACATATCGAGGATTACGGAACGTTCAAGCGGTATGTTGCTGGCGTCGTGGCGTGTGGAGAGCGTATTGTTCCTGCCCTCGTGGCTGCGCTGAAGAAAGATTATACGAGAAAGACATTGTTGTTTTTGCTTGAGGCGTTGCAGAAGATCGGCGACAAAAAGGGCATTCGAGCGATGAAGCCGTTTCTTTTGCACAAGAGTAAGCCTATCCGTGATGTTGTTTGTCAGACACTCTCCAAACACCGGAGTGGGGCGCTTAAGGCTGCAAAAAACGCCATCTTGTCCCCAAAGAAGCCGATCAGGCAAACGGGGCTTGAGTTGTTGTCCCTGTTGCCTGCAAATTCGAGACGAAAGTCGTTGGTTGAAGAGCTCTTACAAGAGACAAGTCACAAAGATGTCAAAGAGGCGCTCGCTTCATTACCCTCCAAGAAATCGTGATATCGTTGGGGTTGGTTTCCTTTTTCATCTGGCGGCTAAGTGGTGCTCTCGCGAAGTAAGCGGATGAGTATGATGTTGCATTTTTCCCGTAGGGTCGGGCCTTGTGTCCGACCTCGATGTTGTATGTCTTTTTCGCGAGAGCACCACTTAGTATCTAGGTTGGGCGGAGAAGTCGAAGCCTATGCTCACGGAGAAGTGGAAGCGGTGGGTCCAGATGAGCTTTTCGGGGAGGAAAGCCTCTATGTCAAGCGCTCGATCGGGTGAATAGGTGAACATCGCCCCTGCCGCAAGCCGCAGCGCGACCTTGGGTTGAAACCACCATCGCAGACGAACACGTGGGCCATACGCCAAGAAAAACACGATCTCTTGTTTCACCTCTCTCGCCGTCCAGATCCCGATCTCACCAAGCACATTGAGATAGATATCCAATTGTCCTACCTGGAATGTATACCCCAATTGCAACGGAATCCCCACACGAAGGAGAATGTCGTCGATCGGTTGTTTGTTGTGATCCACGCCACTCCCAAAGCCCAATGTGAACCCGATATTCACCACATCCATCCATACGCCCGTGTGCATCGAAAACAATCTCTGTGACGACAGCTCTGTATCCATCAAGAGACTGATGAATCCACCACCTTCAAAGAAGGGGTCAATTGTATCGAGGTCATCGTCATCTTCTTCGGATAACTCGCCTGCGCTGTTGAGCTGTTGACGTGAACCTGCTTCGATTTCGATGTCTTTGACGAGTGTCTTTCCATCTGGTTTGAGCAGGACAATTGTGTAGAGTCCTTCCTTCAGACGCAAGGTCATGCTGCCTTTGGTTCCAGGGGAGCGGAATGTCGGTTGATCTCCAATCCCTTTACTCCCTTTGCTGCGGAACGTCACGCGCTGAAAGGTCCGGTGGAGGATCTTGAGATAACCTGTCTTCTTTTTGTGTTGTGTGCGAGATGCGAGATATTGGGGTGGGCGGACGAGATAGAATGTGTCTTTGCCCATGATCTTGGACTCAATGGAAGGTGTCTGCTCACGCTTCAGGGTCCGACGAACATACTGATAGGTCTTTTTGGTCGCACAGGAGTGGATCATCGTCGCAGTCGCGGCCTTTTGTTGGCTATCAAAGGTCTTCGCGCAGGCGAGCAAGAAGTGCGTGTAGACATCACCTTTGAGGGATTCGACCTCGAAGGCTGGTTGCATATACCCGGCGGCGCTGAGCACGAGTGTTGTCTTGCTGACAGTCCCGAGCTGATACGTCCCCTTGACACCAGAGGCGATGGTCTTGCTCTTCGCGTCTTCTGTGGCGCTCACCTGTCCGACATAGCAGGTCGCAAGGATGAGCGCTTTTTGCTGCGCCGGCAAAGCCTCCATCAAGGCTTTGAACTGACGAATTGAGATGCCTGTTTTGGGAAGGGATTTGTTGCTGTCTGTTACGACGAGATAGCGTTCGAGAGGGGCGCGTGGTCTCGGCTGTGCGATGCTGCCGTGTCCTGAGATGTAGATGAGGACCGTGTCACGACGTGAACGTACACGTTGTTTGAGCCACTGCATCGCGCCAAAAATGGCCTTTTTGTGGGTTTGTGCCGCGCGAGTCAACATCATGACTTCATCGAAGCGACCTTGTTGCAACAAGAATCGATGCATCTTTCTCGCGTCTTTGGCGGGGTATTGTAAGTCATTCCAGGAGGAGTGTCTGTACTTGGAGATCCCGATCACCAACGCGATTCGTCGAGGACGCAGACGTTTGTTGATCTCGTGTACGTCGCTCTTTGGGCTTAGCTCCAGGCCCCCTTTACTCGTCGCCTTCGTGGCCCACGACTGCAAAGGGAGCATGCACAAGAACATTGCCACGGAGAGGCTTAACATCCACATCCTCTTTGTCTTGGATATGTCGAAGGATGTATGTGTATTGAGCATGGTGATTTACTCCTTCTCGACGATCTTGACGAAGAAAGCGTCGATATGAGGAGATGGCAGCTTCAGCGCTTTTTGGATGGCTGTTGTGATCGCGTGTCCTTCGTTACCACGCCATGTTCGTTGGGAGAGTGTCGCGTGTTGCTGTGATGTCATCGGTTTTGATTGTACCCACGCGAAGAAGCCGAGCGTTCGTTTGGAGCGTGGGATGGGGTAACGTAACACGACGCCCTTGAGATTGAGCACCCAGGGTTTGGGGGTGAAGGTCATCTTCTGTGTGTTGTGTTTATTCATTGGATACAGAAGGCTTAAGTGTCCGCTTTTGTCGAGCTGATAGATGTAGAGGTAGCCTGTGAGCTGCTTCTTTTCTGTTTGAAGGGAGAAGTAGAGCTTTGACGCGGGACGGACACTCATTCCATCTTTGCCTCGTTTTTGAGGGGCGTTGCTTGTGGCGGAGCCAACCCCAAAGGTCAAACGAAAGGGAACATACTGTTTGGTGTTGTTTCCTTTTGTCCCGACATATCCTTGAAAGAGTGGAGCGTATTGCCAGCCCGTCCAAACAAACAACATCAAGGCCGCGAATGCACCAGCGGTCGCCATCCAGCGTTGTCCAGACAAAAAGAATTGCTGCCACCAAGGTGTCGAGTGTGTGCTTTGTTGCGCGGGGCTACGCGCTGTTCGTTGGATGACAGCTTCAAAGCCATGTGCGAGCGCGCGTTCTGTCGGTGTGATGAGCTTCTCTTCAAAGGTCGAAGGTGTCTGTCGAAGAAGGCGCTCTGTGAGCAGCAAGGCGTTGTATGCCTCACAGGTCTCGTCATCTTCAGGAAGTGGAGCATCCCATGTGGTGTGGATGTCGCCATGTTCGATCCACTCTTGTTCCCATTGGGCGAGGGCGTGTTTGGGGTCGTTCTGGTGCATGGTGTCTTCCTTGGATTCTACACGCTGATTCCCAAAAAGATGAGCAGCTGTGTGTGGGCGTGTGGGTTGTGTTGAAGCTGTTGCAGGTACCCTGTCTCGCGAAAGTGTTTGAGGATACCTTTTCTGAGCCGTTGAAGAGATGTTCGGACCTGCATTCTTCCGATATTCAAGCGCTCTGCGGCTTGTGCCTGGCTCTCTCCTCGCTCGTAAAGAGCTTCGAAGACAAGTTGCTCGCGTTCATCACAAGTGGAGAGGAATGTCCTGAGGTGTTTTTGGACCTCTTCACATTCGAGCTGTGACTGGGCGGACAGGCTCTCGTCGTTGTCGTTGTCCTGGACGATGTCTTCTGTGGACTCGTGGAGTGTCAGGCGACGGCGTTTCTTTTGTTCTTGTAGGAGTTGGTTGCGGCAAGCTCGTTGTAAATAGTAGAGGTATGGTCTCGTGTTGTCGTAATTTTCCCGCGCTTGATCCGCAAAACACCGCACAAAGGTCTCTTGTACGATGGATTCTTGCTCTGCGATGTCCGACAGCCCCGCGTAGCTGTAATATTGGCCTTTACTTTGGAACGAAAATCCTCTCGCAAGGTATCGATAGAGAAGGGGTGCGTAGTGAAGATAGACGGTCTTCAAAGCGTGCTTGTCGCCCTGTTTAAAGGCACGACAAAGTTCGGGGTCCTGGACCAAAAGCATAAGGCCGCTCCAAGAAGAGAGAAAGAGAAAGAGTCGCAAAGGGCGACTTTCGTATGACAACGGACGTTTGATATCTACATCGAAATCATACGGAGTCAAGTCATGTGCTCGGTCTGGTAAGGCTCTTTCCTTGGAAAGTCCAAGGTACAAACCCCCTCCTTCGGGTGCAATACCTGCGAGGAGAGGGGGTGTTACCTCGTTGTTTTATGGAAAGTCTGGGAGGTCGGGCGTTTTTGTGAAGCAGGTCCCGAGTGTGCCTGGAGCTGCTTGTGCGCAGGTCAGGTCTTTTCCGCACTGTGAGTCATCTTTACACGCCATACCAAAAGAACCATCACTACAGAATCCAAGGACGCTCCCGCCGGGTTTGACACAGCTCCAGTTGGCTGGACAGTTGTCATCACCTTTGCACGCACCGACGAGGCAGATGCGAGCTTTGCCTTCGATCAGTCCATTGTTGCAGACTGCGCCGATCAATCCAACGTTGCACTTTCCATCTTGGCTACACGGTGGGAATTGACGGCATTGTGTTTTGTCGTCATCTGTGGGGACACAGAGTTCTTGCTTGGTGCAGCCATCAGCCCCTGTGACAGAGGGTTTGCAGGCGGTGTTGTCTGTCGATGGATCCTTCGCAGGTGTCGAAGACTTCGCGCTACAGTATCCGCTGACACACTCTTGTCCTGCTTGACAGGGGGTGTCTGGGCAGGTGGGGGGTGCCTCTTTGTTGGCGCATTGTTTCATGTCTGTGTCGCAGTATTGGTTGTTAGCACATTCGTTGTCTGTGTTGCAGCCGACTGCACAGATGCCATTGAAGCAAAATTGCCCTTTGGGACAACTGTTCGCGGTACATGGTCCATCACCGTTGTTGTTATTGTTGCTGTTGTTGGTCTGATTATTGTTGTTGTTATTGGAGGGAGCGTCACCACATGCGACGAGGAGTCCGAGGAAGAAGAGGGTCATTAGGGCTGTGAGCAATTTGCGTTTCATCAGTGTATCTCCATATGCAAAGAGGGCAAAACTTGGGTCTGCCGTGTTTTGTATGTTTTCATCAGGGATGTGTTGGAGCAGCTTTGCGTGCTTCGTGTGGAGATATGGAGGAGGAAGAGAGACGGGTTACTTTTTTTTGAAAAAAGTGGTGAGTCTTTGATTTAAAAGCGTTATTTTTTGGAGAAGAGGGGGATGGCTTTTCCTGTCATCCATGAGGGGATGGGGATTCCGAGCGCCTTTAGGGCGGTGGGGGCGGTGTCGTAGATCTTGATGGGGATGATCATGGGGCCTCTTCGCTTGAGAAGTCCGCCTGCAGCGACCCAGGGGATCGGTTGATCTTGGAGTTTGATGCCGTGTGTATGATCATGACCACCGTGATCTGCGGTGACGATCAAGAGCGTTTTGTGCCAGAGCCCTGATGATTTGAGTGATGTGACGAATTGCCCGAGGGCTTTGTCACAGGTTTTGAGCGCCTGGATGTATTGTGGGCTTGGGGGTTTCTTCGTCGTGGTGTTTCCCCAACCGAATCGATGTCCGGCATTGTCGATGTCTCTATAGTGGACAAACAGGAGCGCAGGTGTGGCGTGTTTCATGAGCATCGTGGAGACTTTAGCGATGGTGGGGGCGAGCTTCAGTACGTAGAGGTCGTAGTCGAGTGTACCAGGGAGCGCGATGTGGCGGAATTTCGACTTTGTGTAGATCATGGCAGTGGAGAGTTTGTGTCGTTTCGCGAGTTTGAAGAGTGTTGGGACTTTTGGAGTTCCTCTCTTGGGTTTGTATCGATTCCACGTGATGCCGTGTTTTCGGGGGGAGACACCTGTGAGCATGGAGGTATGAGAGGGGAGAGTGATGCTTGGGACGATCGTGGTTGCGTCGAGGGTGTAGGCTCCTTCTTTCATGAGGGCGTGCAGGTGTGGCATATGGCCTTTGCGGAACAATGAACGAATCACAGAAGGTTTTGCACCATCCCAGCTAATGATGACGACGTGTTTTTGGGGCGCGGCGTATACGAGTTGAGACATGAACAGCGTCATCAAGAGGCTGAAGAGCGTGTATTGGGTCCGTTTCATCAAAAATCCTCAGATTGCTTTTGTGTTCGAAGAGTCTATCACTTGTTGTATCGCAAAGCTGTGTGGGTGTCATGTGACAACTATGTGGATTTTTCTTGAAGAATACGGAGGAGCAGCCTCCACTCATCGCGATCTGTAGTTGGGTTTGATGAGCTTCGTGAGATATTTGGATGTCACGAGCGCGTTGGTGCCTTCATTACCGACATTTGTGGAGCCTATGTAGAGTTCTTTGAGGTTCGAAAGTTGTGGCGCGTTTGCGATGGCGGTCGCAGCTTCGTCTCCAATATCGTTGAGGCTGAGGCGGAGCTTTTCGAGGTTTGTGATCATCCCAGTCGAGAAAGAGGGTCAATATCTGGCTGAACATTTCCTTTGAGGGAGCGTTTGAGAGGAGTGTTCTGAGCTTTGCGAAGCTATCTTCTTGATCCATGCTCCATGTACCTTTGGCCGTGTTGTTGGGTTGCCTGCGCCACTGAGCAAGAACTCTTCAATCGGCGAAGCTAACGGGGTAAAGCATTCATTGAGTGTCGTACTCATCGAGATCGAGGTGGATGATATCATCTTCTTCGAGATAACCGTGTTCGACCATCAAGGACGCGATGATAAACCGGTGGCAATTGTCTCTTGTCTCGACGTATGGTTCACAACACATGATCGCCGTCAATTCTTCCTCACCCATGCGCGAAAAGAGTCTATCGAGACAAGTGTTGTCTTTTTCAAACAATGTCTGCGTGTAGGCCTCTGCAAACATGTCAAAGGACGTCGTGGCGATTGTGCGGATGGCTTTGGGGGCTCCAAAGACTTTGTGCCAGGCGTAGGTTTCTTCTTTGAAGAGGTATGTTGTGGGGCTGTCTTCAAAGATCGCCTGTAATTTTTTGGGATTCCAGAAGCCACCCCAAGGGCTCTCTCTTGTGTCGATTAACAAGGACACATTGTGTTCTTCGAGACATCCACGCAATATCTCAGCGCGAGGACGTGTTGGCTTTTTTGTATGCATGCCGTATCCGATGGTCGCGAGCTTTGGTTTTGTCACATGAGCCTCCTTTGGTTTCGGTCTTGCGTAGGATAGGCGAGGAATATACCACAACGTGTCTTGTTGTTTCGGACGAAAAAGGAGTTGTGATGGAATCTTTAGTGATCCCTGCCAATGGGTGTTCTCTACAGGAGATATGTGATGTCTTGCAAAGAGGATACAGCGATTATGCGGTCCAAATTGATTGGAATCCCTCTATGCTGTTGGATATGATCCGATTGTATCAGGTGGATTTGAGGTGCAGCTTTCTCCTTCAATGCGGTGGTAAGAACGTTGGTTGTATATTGATGGGGCGAAGGGGACGAAGGAGTCGTCTCTCTGCGTTTTGTATTCAACCTTCTCACAGGCAGAATTTGGGGGGGCGTGAGCTGCTCAACCATATGCTCAAAGAAGCCAGAGAGCGAGGTGATTCACATATCGAACTCGAAGTCTTGGTGGACAATTTCCCTGCGATTCACCTTTACGAAGAGTATGGTTTTCGAGCTGTTGATGACCTTGTCAGCTATACATTTCCACCACCGACAGAGCAACCTCATAACATTCCGACGCTTCGTGAGGTCACGATCGAAGAGGTCGCTGAGACAATGCTTATGTATGAAGCCCCAATGCTTCCGTGGCAGATTGCTCCAGAGACACTCTTTCATATGACACCACCGTACGAGGCTTATCGCTTGAGAGAAGGATGGTGTTTGTTGACTCGGACTGAGAAGCAGGTCACTTTGCGTGCCTTTTTTGTGACCCCTGAACACCAAAGGCAGGGGGTGGGACGAGAACTTCTCACTGCGATTCGGCATCGATATCCATCCTGCTCCTTGCACATTCCTGCGTTGTTTCCGGCGTCTTTGTATCGTGGTTTCTGTGAGGCGTTGGGCGCGAAATATGGTTCGTTCCGACAACATTATATGCAGCTCGTCTTTTGAGGGCCTTCTGTGGAAAAGGATGTACAGAAAGGTCTTCCACTACCCAATGGATTTGCGTGGGGTTGTGTGGTATGTTGCCTCGATTTTCTTTGGGCAGGTGGTATATGCCCATGTGATGCAAGTGTGCTTGCAGGAGGCAGATGTTGATCGATTGGATGTGGGCGAATAAGGGCGAGATCTTTGCGTTGTTGGCTGCGGCGACGTGGGGGGGAGCGTTAGTCTTGTTTCGTTTGAGTGGCAAGACGATGGGCCCAATGGTGCTCAATTTATTCAAGAACATCGTCGCGTTGGTGTTGTTGGGTCTCACCCTTCCTTTTACGGATGGGTTGTTGGGGCCTCTGTTGACGCTCAGTTGGTGGGATCTTGGCCTACTGTCTTTGAGCGGTGTGATGGGGCTTGCGATCGCTGATTCGCTGTTGTTTGCGAGTCTCAATCGTATTGGCGTGACGCGCATTACAATCATCGACTGTCTGTACTCTCCAAGCGTGATCTTTTTCTCTTGGATGTTGTTGGGAGAACAGATCCGATGGTTCCACTATGTCGGTGCGTTACTCGTTGGTCTGGGGATTTTGACGTCTATTGAGCGTCCACCCAAAGCGCTCCGAGAAGAGGTGGAATCGCAAGACCTGTGGGTGGGGGTGCTGTTTGGGATTGGTGCGATGTTGTCGATGGCCTTTGGGATTGTCATGGCCAAGCCGGCGTTGAAGGCTGCGCCATTGATCTGGTCAACCTCTTTTCGTCTGTTGATGGGCAGTATCCCGCTCGCGATTTGGCTGTTGCTCTCAGATCGAAAAGCGTTGATGCAGTGTTTTCGTCCAGGTGCAGGGTGGAAGTACAGCCTCTCAGGGGCGATTTTGGGGTCCTATCTGTCGATGGTCTTCTGGGTTGGGGGGTTTAAATTTGCAAAAGCCTCCACCGCAGGGCTGCTCAACCAAAGCTCTATGGTGTTCGCGTTTGCCTTCTCGATGATCTTCCTTAAGGAGGGGATGACTCGTCGCAAAGTCCTGGGGATGGGGCTCGCAGGGCTCGGTGTCTTGCTCGTTGCGTGGCGGACGATGGGCTAATTGTTTTTTGCTTTGTATCAATCGGCAAAGTATGTGGCTCTAAAGCGCTCACAGTACTCTTGAAGTGTTGGGTGTTTGAGCGCTTCTTGTTTGATCGGGGAGTCAAGTGGAGGGGTGAGGATGCTCGTAAGGAAGGCATAGAACGTCGCGTCGAGGCTTGTGGCCTGTTCACCCATCGCGAAGGCATTGTCTCCGAGTATCTGAACCATCGCGTGAATGTGTTCTTTCCCTAGTTTGGCGACCTCTTCGCGTTGGTGTCGACCTGTTCCCTGTGCTTTGAGAGATTTGAGGACGCTGTTACGCACAACTTTTGTGAGGATAGGGGCGATCATTCCAGGGACACCTCCTCTTTTGAGGGTCTCTTGTATATGTCCACGATATCCTTCCCAGCCTTCTTTGTCTTGCCAGCGAAAATAGAGCAAAAGGAAGTAGAGGTGCTCCTCGAGCGAGCTGCGGTAAGTTGCGGTCCAGATGCGTTGTTCTCTTGTCAGGAGTTGATCGAGATCCAGCTCGAAGGTCTTGTTGAGCATCTGAATGATGAAGTAGGTATCGCTGTATTTCTTGCCTCTAAATGTGATGTAGGGGAGTTTGCCTTTTGGAGAGCTTTGGGGGTTTCCAGGTTGTGTCTCGAAGGGGAGCTTGGCGAGCTTCAAATAGCTTTGTAATTTGATACAAAAAGGGCTCAGATCTTCGAGGCCCATTGCGGGTCCAAAGCCGTGAATTGTGATCTCTGTCATGTCTGTTCATCACTCTCGTTTGTGGGTTCGTGTTAGTGGCGACTCTACCACCTTTGTTGCGGAAAACGAAGGTGTGTTCTTGTGGATATGTTGGATGGTTTTTGGATCTCGTCGCTTTCCTTTGGTAGGCTCACACACCATTGTAGATGGTAGCTCGACGGAGTTTGTGACTCTCTTGTCTACGCTTTTTGCCTCCAACCCCTCACTCATGTCCCTAGGAACACGTTATGTGGAAATGGATCATTGGCCTGACATTCGTATCTTTCGTTTTTTTAGACGCCCAAGGAGCGCACGCGAGCGCAACAAAGAACTTCTTTGCGGCCCAAAAAGCCCTTGATCGTGGTGAGGTCGAGAGAGCGCTCCCGATGCTGAAGAAGGCGGCCAAAGAGTTAAGCCATTGGGGGATTGTGCATCTGGAGCTTGCAAAAGCCTTGATGCGTGCAGACGCGACCTCCGCTGAGATCGCAGCGTCGCTCAATAAGGCGATGAAGTTGATTCCCAATAACCCACGTGTATACGAACTTGCCGGAAAACACTGGCTTGAACAAGGTCGCGAGCAAAAGGCGCTCGCCAACTTCGCACGTGCGATCAAAATGGGGCTGCCTTCTCCGACACCCTGTCTGCAAGCCACCAAGCTTTGGTTGGCGCGGGGTGAAGTGGACAAACCGCTAGCGTGCCTGAAGACTTTGTATCGCAAGGGGCAAAAGAAAGACGTCGTGGATGTGTGGCTTGCGCGTTGTTATACCAAGAAGGGCGACATCCGCACAGCCGCGACACATTGGTATCGTGCGCTCCCCAAGCACCAAAAATCGGTGGATGTCCTCCAACAAGCGTTGCTGTTTTATATCACACATATCAAAGCGCAGCACTGGCGTGTTCGGAAGGATTGGAAGAAGCAAATCAAAGAACTCCGCGCACAATTACTGTTGATCGCGCCTCCTAAAAAGAAGAACACAAAGAGCGCTCCAAAACCGCTCTCTCTCGCACAGACATCGTCTTTCTTCGTGTGGTTTTTGCGCGACGTGTTTCCTTGGAAGCTGCCACGTTGGCAAAGTGGCGCAGAGCTACTCGCGAAGGGCTTTAAAGTGCTTCAGCAAGGCGAAGCCACACGGGCGATGGGGCTCTTTCGGAGGGCTGAGCGTTATCTGCCTCGTTGGGGGATCGTTCAGCTTGGGATGGCAAAGGCGATGCAAATGAATGGGATGGACACAAAAGATATCGCAGGCGCTATCAAGCGTGCGATTGTGCTCGATCCAAAGAGTCCATATGTTCATGAGTTTGCCGGACTTTTTTGGCAAGGACAAGGAAAGACAGGGCGCGCGCTCTTTCACTATCAAAAAGCCCTCGTCGGAAAACACCCTAGCGCCAACGCGTGTCTGTTTGCCACACGTCTTTGGATGGCGAGAGGTGAAGGTCGAAAAGGATTGCGTTGCCTTCGTCTGTTGTTGGCACGTGGAGAGCGTACATCGTCTGTCGCGTTGTTGCTTGCCCGTGTCTCTGCACAGCACGCATTGCTCAAGGAAGCTGGTGAGTATTGGAGCCAGGCCGTTCCGTATTATAAAAACGCGGTCCCTGTTTTGCGCGAAGCCTTGATGTTCTTTGCGAAATTTAAGAGCCAACAACCCCAACGTGTGAAAGTCAAGTGGAACCAAACCATCCGCGTGATTCAGGCCCGTTTGCGCAAACTCGTCCCCAACGAACCAGACCGCAAGCTTCGTCCTCTGTTGCCCAGCGGGGAGGGGCGTCCACTGCGTCGCCGCTCGTGAGCTGGCGATTGATTTCTGAGCGTGAGACTTGGTCCAATCAAAGGGCACACTGATGAAAAGTTACTTCGAAAACATCGTCTATTCAGCCGCCAACGAAGATCCCACCTGTGAGCTACGTGCGCTCTCACTCTCACCCAAAGATCGGGTCTTGTGTATCACGGGAAGTGGTGCTCGACCTCTCGACCTCCTGCTAGGTGATCCCGGTCACATTGTAAGCATCGATTTTAACCCTCGACAACAATACCTGCTCGAACTCAAGATGGCTGCGATCTCACGTTTGGAGCACGAAGACCTGCTGGCTTTTTTGGGGGTGACGATCTGTGAGAGGCGGTGGTCTACTTTCCAAACACTCGAAGATCTGCTGAGTGAAGAAGCCCGCAAGTATTGGTACGATGAACGACGTGTGGTGATCAAAGGGGTCTTGTACTGTGGTCTGTGGGAGTCGTTTATGCGGGTCTTTCAGTGGATTTTGTGGCCGCGAAAGAAGACCCTTGATGCGCTCTTTGAGAGTCAAGACCTGCGGACGCAGAGGGAGATTTGGCAGAAGCGGTGGCGTAATTGGATGTGGGTTGGAGGGGTGAAGATGTTAGGCTGGAAGTGGGTTTGGCGATACCTCTTCCGAGAGCCTGGCGTGGAATACGTCCACGATGACTTCCCTGTTGTCGAATATGTCCTTGGACGGTTTGATCACATCGCGTATACGCAGCTATGGCGCGACAATCCCTATCTCAACTTGTTATTGCGTGGTGGGTATCACGTTGACGCTTTGCCGATGCATCTTCGCAAGGAGCATCTGCCAACGATCCGCGAACGACTCGAACGCATCGAGATTGTGACGGAGTCTTTACAGGACCATCTCCACAGCCACCCCGATACCTACACGGCGTTCTCTGTCTCTGATTTTTCGTCGTACGCGGATGAAGAGACCTACAAGAAGATATGGGCAGGGATTCTCCATGCAGCCCAAGAGGACGCGAAGGTGTGTGAGCGCTTTTGTCTAGTTCATTTCCAACCAGAGCTCTTTTTTCCTGGTCAGATACGACGCGATGCGACGCTGGAAAAGGAGTTAGCGTACGATGATCATACGTTTTTCTATCTGTTTAATTGTGCGAGGATCAAAAAGCAGTCTTCGTGACGAGTGATGATGGGTGGGGGGTTATTTGCTGGGTTTGATTGTGATGCTTTTGTGTACGAGTTTGACGCCCCCGCCCTTTACAGTCAACGTGTAGACGCCAGGTTGGAGGGATACTCGTTTGGCTTTATCGCGCATTCGCTTTCCTGGAATATACCAGTAGCTGTCTGTGCGTATGGTCAATGGGATGGATTCACCATTTGTCAGTTTGATCAGGCGAGGGGATACTTTTTGTCTGGGGCATCGTCTCCCTTTCCCGGAGTTGTGTGAGGTGTAGGTTATCCCTTTTTGATCTGTCAGGCTCAGTTTATAGATAGGCAACACACACGCGGAGCTGCCGCCCTTAAATTGATACTCATAGGGTTTGCCATCTACATGTTGCATCTTCACGATAAGTGACTTGCCCTTTTTGACTGACGGGGTTGTGGGGGTGAGTTTGAGTGTCGTTTTTTGAACGGACATTGCGGGTTTTGACGTCGCGCTTCCTTTTTGGGTGGTTTTTGTCGAGGAGCTGGTAGAGGGACAGCCTTGCAAATAGATGACCGACCACATCAACAAGAGGCACCCACCAGCGACAGAGAGCCAATGACCTGTCGGTGAGGTCGATTGATTCGTGTTTTTTCGACGTGGTATGAAGAGCAGCATGATGAGTAACCACAAGGCGTTCGTCGGAAGCTGCTCTTGTGGTGAACTTGAACATCCGCAGCCACCTTTTTTGGCTTCGTCTTGTGGGGTCTTGTCTGTCGCCGGATCGACCTCCTTTTGTGGGGGATCGTCTACTTGTGGCTCGTCGTCCGTTTGTGGGTCGTCATTTGCTTGTGTGTCTTGTTGTGGATCGTCATCAGGATCGGCTGCGTCGTTGACTGTGGGTTCATTTGCAGTTTCTGTGTTGGTCTCTGTCGTAGCACCTGTGACCTCCAGTTGAAGACTTGCAGTTGCTGTTCGTCCGGACTCTGCGACGTAGGTGGCTGAGATCGTGTATGTACCTTTCTTGGCGAGTGTAAACTTGATCGTGTCTGTGGTCGTTGTGTGTTCGTTTCCTGGCACACCATCTGTATTCCACAGGACCTCGCCGAGGGGTGTTGCGTTGGTGTTGTTGATTTTAAGCTCGACCTCAAAAGGTGCAGCGCCCTTCGTTTGGCCGCCCGTTGCGGAGAGTGTGACTTTGGGTACATCTCCAGCGCTCCATTTGGCAAAGGCTCCGGGGAGACGGACGAGGCCTTTTCCCCAAATGGAGGCGAGCTTTTGGTTGTCCCAGTTGGGGGTTTGGGCCGTACTTTGGAGGAGAGGACGTACATAGAGTGTTGGATCTTTTTGGAGCAGTAAGGCTGCCGAACCTGTTCCCATGGGAGTCGCCATACTTGTGCCTTCGGCGATATACGTACCTTGTTTGGTCAGTCGCGATATCAGGTCTGCGCAACCTTGGAGTTTTGGATCTTTTTTACAGTCTGTGATGTACCCGGTCATGACCGATTCGATGTAATTTCCAGGTGTCACAATGGTCACCCCTGGACGTCCATCTCGTGTTGGGCCTCGACTGCTGAATGGAGCCATGTCTCCGGGGATCAAGAATGTCGTAGAGTCGAGATAGTAGTTACCATTTTCGATATCGAAAATATTGCGTACGTTGTAGGCACCAACGGCGATTGCGCCTTTTGAGGTGCCTGGACTCGCCATCGTTCCCTTGACTGAGCCATCTGCGTGTTTGGGGACGTGGTTGAGGAACACGCCTTTTTCCGTGACATCGTACGCATCGAAGACGCCGCTTCCTGTTCCTCCGGTCTTTTTGAGGGCAAATTCAAACGTCTCTTCTTTGGTCAGCGCGTTGTTGAACGCTACGATGACGTTCGTTCTTTTGACAGCGTTGTTCGGGCTGTGGTTTTCTCCGGCGACCCACTCCAATTCGTAATCCGCCTCGGACACTTTCCCATCTTTGGTCCAATCCATGGCGATCTCTTTGCCTCTGATCTTGAATTTGACCTCAAAGGTATCATTGGCATCTGTGAAGATGTTGATCTCCAGGCGGTTTTGGTCTGATGGGAGCTCGTACTGGAGTGTCTTAGATTCGTTGTTGGCGAGCGTGGACTGCGCGTGGATCGCGATGCTGCCTTCGTTGCTTGCGGCGACAAAGACGTTGACGCCTGGACCGATCGCGTTGAGGATGGCCTTCTCTGTGAGGCTGCTGCCATCGTGTGAAGTGTCGTGACCTCCGAGACTCATGTTGATGGCAACTGGGCGTTTGAGCTCTTTGGCTTTTGCCACGATGAACTTGAACGCCGAGAGAACATCGCTGAGTCCTTTGACGATGATGAGGTCTGCGCCGGGAGCGATACCATAGGCGATACCTGCGACGTGTGTGCCGTGTCCACTTGTGTCTTGACTGCGGACTTTGGTTGTGTCGCAATTGGGGATGGCGGCTTCGATTTGTGTTTTTGAGTACAGTACACCGTAGTCTTTTGTCCCAACAATCGATTCATCTGGCGACGTGTCACCTGCCTTTGGGGTGAGGTCTGTATCCCACAAAAAGAGCACCGGAGATTTGTTCCCTGCGCGGACAAAGGAGGCGTGGCACCAATCGATTCCTGTGTCGATGACGCCGATGATCGCACCACTACCATCGATATTTTCTTTCTTTGAGAGGGGGCCTGCGCCGAGTCCAATGTGGCGGTGTTTGTCGTTGAGATCACCGTCTGTGAGTTGGCTCTTTGTAAGATCAAGTTCGTTTGAATAGATCAGCAAAGAGAACTTACCTTCGCTGTTGTCGAATGGGTTGATATTAATGTAGACCGAACCTGCCTGTGTGAAGGTATGTGTCAGGCTGGCGTGGGATTCTGGGGTTGGATGGGGATCGTTGGGGTCTTGTTGACCGAAGCTGGCGTAGTCGGTGTCAATTGTTTTGTTGCAGTCGATATCTTCACAGAGTGTGAGCACAGGAATCCATACTTCTTGAAGGTTACCTCCCTGTTCACTCACTTCCCCGAAGACTTTGATCGTCACTTTCCCTGCGCTGGGGACGGTGAGTTTGTAAGTGAGTGGGTCGTTGGCGCTGTTGGATTGGAAGGATGAGGTATGTGCGATGATACTCGAAGACGCGACACCTGAACGGACTTTAAGTCTGGGGGCAGCTTCGATGCGGAGGATATTGTTGTCCGTAGACAACTGACGAAGCGCAGATGCTGTCGCGCTTGCAGAGTATATTTGCCCAACATGGGCGTATCGTGTGAGTCCTTTCATGGTCGGGAAAGGGTGACCGGGTTTGAGTTTGAGTAGTACGCGATATTGTCCGCGTTTGTCTTGGATGAGTGTGTTGCTGTACAGGCTCTTTTTGTGCCGGAGCAGCGAGCGCAGAGGACCATCAAGGATGGTCTTGGTGGTCGGTTTCGGGGACTGAACGACTGAGGGGGGTGGTGAGATATGAATGAGCTCGTTTTGGGATTGACAACCCCACCAGCCCAAAAGAATGGTTACCAGGACACTTAATGAGAGATACTTTTTCAAGGTCATTCTCCATACTGACTGTGATGTGGAAATGTACTGTATGATTGGACACCAAAGTGTTGTTGGTATTCAATTTGACACGTTCATTTTTGCAAGTCGTGAGAGACTACACTGTGGATGAGTGTTTGAGTGGGATTGTAACCGGAGTGCGATGTACGTCCAAAAAAAGAGTTGAGGAAAAAGAAGCGCACGCAGAGATTGTTGTGGTCGTTTGTGTCGCTCTCTTTCTCTGGGGAGGGGATGGTGGTGTGCTTAATCTGCTTGGAGCTGAAAGCGCTTGATCGTGCTGCGAAGTGTTGTGGCTGGAACACCCAGTTTTTCTGCTGCGCCGTCTTTTCCACCGATCTTTCCATCACTCTCTTTGAGCGCGAGCAGGATCTCCTTGGCGGTCGCTTTGTGAAGTCGAGGGAGGGACGTGGGGAGTTGATACCCATCTGGAGGGGAGAATGTCTGTGGTGTGTGCTCCATGACTGGCAGGGGGATGTTGTGCTCCTCTTTGGGGAGGTGGTGGCATTGAATTGGTTTCGATTGTGCGAGGAGAGCAGCCCGTTCCATCACATTTTTAAGCTCGCGGACGTTCCCTGGCCAGGAGTAGTGTTCGAGGCACTCAAGAGCTTCCACAGAGATGGATGGGGTGTTGATGCCCAACGTCGATTCAAGCCCTCTCAGCAGATAATGTGCGAGCAAGTGGATGTCTTCTTTTCGTTCGCGTAGAGGGGGGAGTTGGATGGGGAAGATATTGAGCCTAAACAGCAAGTCTTGTCGGAATGTGCCAGCCTGAACAGCCTCTTCGAGGTTTGAATGGCTTGCGGCGATAAGTCGGATGTCTGCGACGATCTCTTCAGCGCCTCCCAGGCGGCGAAATGTTTTCTCCTGTAAGACCCGCAGTAGTTGTGCCTGTGCTGCGACAGGCAACTCAGCGATCTCATCCAAGAAGAGTGTACCACCTGCTGCGATCTCAAAGTACCCTTTTTTTCGGGTGTCTGCGCCTGTGAAAGCTCCTCTCTCGTAGCCAAAGAGTTGGCTCAACGCCAGCTCCGGCTGGAGCACTGCACAGTTGACCGCGACAAAAGGTCCATCCGAACGTGTGGAAAGTTTATGAATGGTTCGGGCTACGCGCTCTTTCCCTGTTCCCGTTTCTCCTTGAAGAAGGACCGTGCTTTGGACCGGAGCGACGATCTTGATCATGTCGAGCACTTTTTGCCAGGCCGAAGACTGCCCTATTAACTCTTCGCCAAACATCGACTTGCGCAACGTCGCGTTTTCCGTCGCGAGTCTTTGTAGTCTTGAAGAGAGCTTTTCAACTTGTTTCTGTTCATCGATGATTTTGGCTGCAAGACGACCAAATCCCTTGATTGCTTTGAGTTGATCGGGACCAAACAGGCCACATGAGCCGCTGTCGAGGGTCATCGCACCGACGAGTCGTTCGTCGACCTTGAGTGGCACCACGACACATGAGTGAGCCCGTGGGAGTTGGACAATACCTTCGTATGTGTCGGGCTCTTCATCGTCTTCAGGTTCATCCTCAAGCTCTACACGAAGATAGGGATCGTCTCCTCGTAGCGCTTTGACCATGTTGGGACGTTCCTGAAGGTTAACTTGCCAACCTCTGAGCTTCTCATGGCTGAGGATACCCGTCGCGGCTTCGACTTGGAGTGTGTGGTCATCGTGTACGTTGAGGATCGCGAGCAGATCGACCTCAATCATGCTGTGTATGGATTCGAGGATTTCTACGAGACGAGGATCACCGACGTTCATCATGGTCTCCTTTTGTACTTTTTGTCGCGTTTTTACCGCAAAAAGGAGGCAGAAGGCCCTGCTCTTTAGGGCAGGGATGAATGCCCGCCCTTGTTTTGTCCCTCTTTTCT
>MDTD01152504.1_pt1 | contig 26713 bp, 23 predicted proteins | sample 811221 | NCBI WGS metagenome assembly MDTD01 (sample SAMN05326646, study PRJNA326480) | marine metagenome | isolation source: seawater | place: Pacific Ocean: South West | collected 2011 | reverse complement strand
TGCAAAATTTGTATTAACTTTTTTACTCTCAGCTTCATCATTAGAAACCGTTCCCGCAAGGTGAAAAAGGTAATCAGGCTTAATATCAGATATGCATCTATCAATTGTTTTTTTGTCTTCTACAGACTCTAAATGAAAAAAATTAGTGTTTTCAACTTCCACTCTTCCTAGACTAAAAATCTCACAACCCTCAGAGCTAAGTTTATTTATCAGATGCTTGCCTAGGAACCCATTCGCACCTGTTAAAAGCGCTTTCATTTTGTTTTTGGTAAAAACTTTTCTTTATTTTCTTCAAAGACCTTTGATGCAATGCTGTAATCATCAATCCTGCCTATATCAAGCCACTCGCAATCTTCGTAGTGACATAATATGTCTTTACCATTATTTTTTAAATCCATCATTAAATCAGGAATATCAAGATATTCAGCATTCTGTAAAAAGCTTTTAACCGAATCTTTTTTAAAAATATTGATCCCCATGCTTACTTGATAATGCAAAGAAGGTTTTTCTTTATACTCAACCAATTTTTTTTCTGAATCTATATCTAGCACACCAAAATCAATATCGACAGATCTTTTGAAAGTAGCTATTGTAGCTGAAGCTTTTGAGCGAAGATGCTGATTAAATAAATTACCAAAATTCAAAGTTGTCAAAAGGTCGCCATTAAGAACAATAAAGTTTTCCTCTAATTTATTGAAAATTAGATTTAAAGGTCCTGCTGTTCCAAGAGGTTTTTCTTCAAGCGAGTAAGAGATTGGGATACCAAAATCTGATCCATCACCAAAATGTGCTTCTATCATATGATGAAGATATCCTACTGCCATTATTATTGATGATGCTCCGGCATCTTTAAGCTGCCTAACAATTATCTCTAAAATTGGCATTTCTCCTATTGGCATTAGAGGTTTAGGTAAATTAGCTGTATGAGGAAGAAGTCTTGTACCTTTTCCTCCAGCTAAAATAATGGCTTGCATGTTAAATTGAATACGAATTTGTTTTAAAAAGATCTATATTATTTTTGATGAATTCTATTGTTTCTGAAAGACCATCTTCAAGCGATATCTTCGGCTCCCACCCAATAAGATTTTTTGCTTTATCATTATTACTTATAAGATGAAAAACTTCGCTATTTTTGGGCCTTACTCTTGATTCTTCACAATAAATATCTTTTTTAATTCCGGTTAACTGCATAATCAAATTTGCAACATCTTCTATAGTAATGCCTTTTCCAAAGCCAAGGTTGATGACTTCTCCGATTTTGTCTGAATTATTTGCGGCGCAAATAAATCCTCTAGCGGTATCATCTACATAGGTAAAATCTCTAATAGGGGATAATCCTCCCAGAGTGATTTTATCTTTTGTAAGCAATTGTGAGATTATTGTTGGTATTACTGCCCTAGCAGACTGTCTTGGGCCATAAGTATTGAATGGTCTTACTGTAATAACAGGAGTCTCAAACGAATTGTAATAACTTTCTGCAAGCATATCTGCAGAAATTTTGGTTGCTGAATATGGTGATTGTCCTTGCATAGGATGAGATTCATCAATTGGTGAATATATTGCTGTTCCGTATGTTTCAGACGTTGATGTATTTATAACAAGTTCAATATTATTTTTTCTCACTGCTTCCAAAACATTAACAGTGCCTTGAATATTTGTTTTGACATAGCTCAAAGGAGCTTCATAAGAATAAGGAATACCAATCAATGCTGCAAGATGAAATACAGCATCATGATTTTTAGTATTTAGATCCATAAAGCTTGAGTCCTCTATATTACCTTTTACAACTCTCAAAGAATCTTTTTTTTCTTGGTCTAGAAATTCTAAATTACACCAATCACTCCTAGAGTTATAATGTAGCATTGCTGTTACATCTGCACCTTCATCAATAAGCTTTGAGCATAAGTGACTACCAATAAAGCCACCAGCCCCCGTCACAAATACTTTTTTATTTTTTAAATCCATTTTGTCATTAAACTTTTTTCCATTTTAAGGCAATCGTCAGGAATATTCCTAATTTTCTATCTATTAAAAGAATAACAATCGGAAACTATTATTCCATTTTTTGAATTAAGAGTATGAGTTCCTTTAGCTTTCTTTAAAAGTTTAAAAGGAAATTCAAAAACCTGCTCTTCCAAATACTCATGTTCGTTTATTTTGAGTATCTTTGAGATGCCAAAACTCTCTCCATAATTATCCCAGCCTTGAACCTGAAAAACCCTATAAAGTTTTTCATTCTCAAAAATCATGCCCCCATTGCGTGCGCATTTTGAATCAAATATAACTGGATTCATGGGATGCGGTTTCCAATTATTACTTTTAAGATCATGTGAAAAGAATAAATGTAGTTCTGAACAAAGCTCTCCTGTTTCTGAGCTATCCACATTTGTTAGCATCCACCATTTGTTATCAAGTCTAAAAATATTTGAGTCTACTGCTTGGATATCACTTATTAGTATTTTTTCAAGCTCCCACTCTAAAGGGAAATCTTTACACTTATATAGCCTAATATCTTTTGCAGCCGATGACTCAGGACACATATAAATTTCATCATTATGCTGAAAAATATTTGGGTATGAAAGATGAAAGTTTTCATCAATAGCAGTTCCAAGGAATTTATTCCCTTCAACACTTATTTCTAATACGGAAATGTGTCCTTTATTGGATGAGAAATTAAATTGCTCAACAAAGCAATAATTCTTTCCTTTATGATTAAATAAAAACGGATCTGCTAGATAGCTATTTTTTGGGTTATTTATTATCTTAAACGACCTACTCCATGCATCTTCCCAGTTTTTTGAAAATTCATAACCAACATTCCATGTAACTCTCTCTTTTTTAATTTTTCTAATAAATTTCTTAAAAAGATAAGCACTTGTTTTTAAAATATATTTAATTTGTTCAAAAACACTTGGAATGATAGATGATTGATTCCTGACTTCTGATCTAATTACATTTTTTGATATCTTATTTTCAAGAATATCTTCTAATATTTTATACATAAAGATATTTGATTTTTTATACAGCTTTATCATATTCAAACTAAAAAAGAAGTTAGTTGGAATAGATCCTTTAAGGAGTATCTTGTTTTCTTCACCGAGATTGTCATGATTTGATTGGATATAAAAAGAAGTGCTTTTTTCTCTTTTAAATACCTCCCAAAATCCTGGAGGACCTTTTTTGTGATTAGCCATATCTCCATATTGAAAAGAGATAACTCCATGAAAAGGAATACCTAATAACTCCCCCTTAATTGGGGATTCGCTAAAATTAACTAATAGATCCAGATTTTCATTTCCTATCCTATTTAAGTCACTCTCGGAATATTTCCCAATTACATCATTTTCTGCAGGTGAGTTTACATTGATTTGTTTTATTCCAAATTTTTTAATGTCATGTTTTTTGAAAAAATCAGATGTTTGAATGTATCTACCTACAAAATACTTTTCAAAGAAAAGAATTATTTTAAAAAAATTCCTTTTTACAAATTGAGAGGGTTCTAGACTATGATGATTAGATATATTTTGAATGATCAAGCATTCAATCTTGTAGATTTTTGAGTTAGTAGATTTTTTTATAAAATCATTAACTCTCCAATCTTGCAATCCTTGATCTAAAACTAAACCTACTCTTGCTTTTCTCATTTTTAAATTACATTTTATGTTTTTGGGAATAATGCTTCATATTTGCTTAACATTTCATCGAAATTAAAGCTTTTGTATGCGTAATCACGGGCATTACTAACAGTTTTAGTCCTCTTTTTTGGATCCATTTTATTTAGTTTCTCTATGGAATTACAAATGGACTCAGGAGAAACTGGATCGCATAACAAACCTCTTTCATCATTACCGATAATCTTTGGGTGATCGCAAACAGAAGAAGTAATTACAAAACACCCTGATAGCATTGCCTCACATAATACCAATGGCAAGCCTTCATAGAGGCTAGGTATAATTAAAGCATCACTTGTATTGTAATAATCGTAAATATTTTCAACTGATTCAATCCAGTTCCATTTTTTCTTTAATGCTTCACTGCTTTCAAGAAGAAGATCCATTTTATTTTGCATTTCTATCGATCTAAAATCTTTAGCAGATCTTTTATCATTATCTCTTCTTCCAATCCAAGTAATTTCAGGAAGCCAACCATTCCTAGACTCAAATAGAGATAGTCCCATCATAAAATTTAGTCCATTTTTTGCATAAACTTGCCTGCCAACCACCAAGATTTGTTTTATGCCTTCTGAAAGATTTGATATATTTCTTCCAAAGCTAATTTCATCTACATTAAAACCATTCCAAATAACTTTTATTTTCTTCTTTCTTCCAGGGATTTGTTTTTTTAATTTAGCTTCATGATAGCTGTTTACAACTAAAAAGTTAGAAATCAATGATGATAAATAAAATAAAAATCTTTTATAAAAAGGGACTGGGGCATTTGAAGAGCTTTCCTCACAAACGATCAAACTAAGTCTTGATAGTCCCAATTTTGCAAATGCTGCATAAATGCTTGGGGCATGCAGTGAGCTTATAACAATATCAAAGTTTGATTTCTTTAAAAGCTTTCTCAGTCCTAAAAGAACTTTAAAAGAAAAGCCTTTAGCTGTTCTTTCATAAATATTAATTTTAATTCCTGCATTTTCTAGCTCAGATTGATAAAAAGGGTAATTTGAATCATAGATAAAGAATTCAACAATATGTCCTCTTTGTTTGAGACCTTTTGCAAGATTTACTTTAAGTTTTTGAGCTCCACCACTGCCCAGAGTATCAATTACAATTAGAATCTTCATAAAGCTTTTGATGAAGTTCTTCTAGAGTTGTTAAACAAATAGGTTCCTGCAATGTAGGCCATCATTACCCAAACAATTTTCTCACTTATTGATTGTGTAAGCATGAAATAGCCCAAAAGCGGGCTCACAAGAAGAGCTGGCATTAATAAATTTAAATCTCTATAACAAATATAAGATGCCTTAAATATTCTGTAAATAAAAAGGGAGTAGAAAAATAGGCCTGGAATTCCAGCATAAATTAGGGTTTGTAATATAATATTATGTGGCGTTTCTCCTGCATAGCCTAAATACTGGTAAGAGACTAAATCAGTTCCTGAAAGGCCATAGCCAAATAGAAAATTCTCAGAGATCATGATTGCATATGCAACCCATAAGACTTCTCTACCTCCAAAATTTCCCTCTCCAATTAGAGCAAATCTACTAACAAGAGAATATGATTGAGAGGCAACATATAGAACTGGCAATAAAATAATTATTACCAAAAACATTCCTGTTATAAAACTATAAACTTTGTTATCTGAGGTAAAAGTTTTAAGAAAAAACCAAATAATTGGTGCGCCAATTAGCGCCAATATGCCAGTCCTTGAGGCAGTTGCAAGCAGAGCAGCAAAAATAATAAAAATTAATGGGAAAATAAAGTATCTAATTTTTGGGAGCCCAAGAGGATTAAAAAATATATGAATTACTAAAGCAATTATTGCTATTGAGAGTTTTATTGCTAAATCATTTGAGTTAGCTCCAAAAGCAACTGTTCTTACAACATCATCTTTGTACAACATGGATTCTCCAAAACCAAGAAAAATACTCATTGCTGGTATTATTGCTCCAATGGAGTAAACCAAAAGTGCTTTCTCTAATACAAAGGTATCTTTTTTTGCATGATTCAAAATACCAATGAAAATAAAAAAATTTAATAAGAAAGCTATATCAATTACCCTCGATGAAAAGCTATTGATATTTATTACGCTCATTACTGTTAGAATCAATATGAAAAAAATCATGGGCCAGATGAAGTAGAAGCTCTTTTTAACTGAAAAAAATATTAGAAAACTTGGTAAAATTAAAACCAAATACAAGAGTCCAGCTAATCGTGAAAAGGAAAAAGTCCCCTCCAAGCCTCTACCAAGAATATCTATACTTTCGAAGTTAAGACTAAAAGCATAAAAATAAAGTGCTAGATTTTGAAAAACATTTCTATTTAATATCATTTTGTGTATTTATAAATAATTCACTTTGCCAAACATTGCAAGACCAGATAAATACTTTGAGTGCCTAGATGGAACAATATTTAAGTCTTTTATAAATCTCGAAACAAAATCTTTTTGGTTAACGCCAAATTTAAATTCAATAATCCTTTTATTAAATAGTAATTGGTCATGATTCTTAATAAGTTTTCCACTTGATGGATCAGAAAAAATAATATTATTATCAATCGTTACTCTTATATTATTATTATTTTCGAAATATTTCCTTGAATATGACACGATTAAAGTCGCATTGAGATCTTTATCTAAAAAAAGTTTATTTTTTTGGTTCTGCGATAAAGCTAATTTTTGAATCTCACCAACTTTTAAACTATGTATCTTATTCTTAAGATTTGGTATTTCAAAATATTTTTTTGACCCAAGTCTTCCATTCTTTATCTTTACTTCTAAGATTGGATCACTTAGTTCCTGCTCTATCTTGCCATACCATCTAAGCCTATATTTTTTTCTCTGTGCTACTCCTGATAGGTTATCTCTAACACAACTAAAATTCTTATCATCAAAATATAAACTATTTATTTGTCTATCTGGATATTTTTTCGAGCAGTCTGTTTCAGCAAATAGCCATTTATTAAATATAGAAAAATTCATTTCATTTGCTACAAATTTAATTTCATATCTAAAATCTTGATTCATTTCTTCATAACACCTTGAGAATACATTTGTTCAACATTTAAATCACTTTCAGATATTTTTACTGTATCTACAAACAAATTTGTCCCTTTTTGACTCCTAAATGGATTCTCTCCAAATGTATCAGTATTAATCAAAAACAGATTAGACTCAGACCCAAAAATCATCTTCTTTTGATATGTCATCGCAGCAAATAATTCAAAATCTCTAATTTGTGAGTTGGATAAATATGCCTCACTTGAATCTTTTGATGCTATACCTACTCCGATATTAGTAAATTCTCCGTCAGATACTCTTACAAAGCTTTTTTCTCCAACTGATATAGCTTTATCTTTAACATCATTTATTTTTATGTTTTGCATTCGTACGTTGCTGCCTGAAAAATCAATAGCATCTCCACCAATCTGACCAACATAGGTATTATTGATATCTCCTTCGCAAAAATCGCAGTCTAGCCCATCTGAGATAGACCTTTGGATATTTAAATTATTTATGTCTACTAAAGAATTAACTATATTAATTGAATCTTCAGCAATTGAATCTTGAAAATAAAGATTCTCTATAACAATATCACTATTATAAATTGTAAAACCTCCTGTGAGATTTAAGATACCTACTTGAGTCGCATTAGTATTATTGACCATAAGGTTTTTAATAAAGGATTTCTTATCTTTTTCTGAAATTAAATAAAAGCCTTTCCAATTTTTATCTTTTGGTAGAAATTCTATTTTGTCATTTTCTGAGCCATTAAAGTTAATACTGCCCTGAACAATTAAATAGGAATCCTCAGAAAATATAAGTTTTGTTCCAGCTTCAATAGATAAATCACCATTAATCACTAGAGGGCTGTCAACGAGCCACTCTCCCTTTTTGATAAAAAAATTATTAGCTCTAACTTCTTTAAGAAATTCTAAATCTTGAGATGTTTTTTTCATTAAAGGGTTAAATACCTTTTTTATCATCGAAGGATATACTCTGATCTTTCTTTCCTCGCCATTAAAAACGCTAATAACATTAATCCGATTATCAAATATTCCTTTTAAATCAGTGATTATTATTGATGGCGAGTAAAAATCTTTGCCAAAACCTTGAATCTTAAATTCTTCTATCATAATGGGTTGATCATCTAAAAGTATTTCTTTAATTTTTACCTCAAATGGCAGCAAATTAAAGAATTCTAGGCTCCCGTCTACAAAATGCCGAACATGAATAAAATCTAAAAGATCTTTTGTTTGCTTATCAGAAATGACTAAATCATTGGAATACTTATACTTATTTTCACTTATGGTTTTAAGATTTTCTAAAAGATCATCTTTATTGTTTGTAACTATTTCTTGGTTTTTCTGAACAATTGATGCATCTTTAGGTTCATCTAAAGGAAAGATTTCAGAAAATTCATTTAAATAAATTTCTACATTTTTCATTCCATTAATAATTTCTTGAAGTGAATCATCATATGATTCCTCTAATAAAGAAAATTTAAATACCTGTTTATAGTTTAAGTTAAAGTCATAATTTTTTACGGAATCAATAAAGTCTTCCTTTAGACTGGTGAAGATTTCTTGATCTGATGATATTGGGCTAAGCTTTAGAGTATAGGGATTAAAGTAATATTTAGAATTATGATCAGCCAGAGGGTGAAAGCTATTCCAAAATAAAGAAGCATAAAAAAGCTTCATATGCTCTTGAGTTGAGTACAAGTGGGCATGATTGTCCAAAAGTCTTTCTTGCATAATATATGAGAAGACTTTTCTGTAATGATCATTTTCTAGGTATTTTTTTGAGTTATAAAAAGTTCCATGAAGCTTATTGTCGGAAAGTAAGTACGGAGAAAAGATATTGTTAGAGGCTTTTTCATAATTTTTCCACTTTCTATCATCAGAAAATCTAAAAATTAATGACTCTTTCCTTTGTTTTTTTTCTAAAAACTCCTTAGAGAAATGCTCCTCGATATTCATTATCCCCCAATCTTGCCCATTTAAGTTTACTTTTGCATAGTGAGTGTTAAGGGAAAGATTAGAAGATTGGTTCAATACCTGTTGGAATGTCTGCTCATATGGATGCTGCCTTGATCTTGGTTTCTGTATAGAGAAACTATTCATCCCATAGATAGTTTTGCCATCTTTGAGTTTAATTCTTAGGCTAAGCCTCGTATTACTAACCCAGTGATCAGATAAATCTCCTTTTAATCTAAACTTAGCATCATAAATTTCTTCTCCCAACTTTATTTGACCATTTACTTCAGATGGGCTCTCAAGGAAGCCTCTATTTAAAGAACTTTCTCTATCATCAAGTATTTTTTTATAATTCTTAAACTTAATGAGAATTTCTATGGTGTCTAAATTTTTGTTTGAATCATCATAGATATGATGAAATATTGATCTTGCATTCAAAATTAGAGGATGTAACCTATCAATAATTGATAATTCATCAATATTGCCTCCCTTATCAACTAAATTCCGAGAGGAGGAAAATCCTGGATTTCTGCTCATCAAGCTTTCGTATGTATTATGAAAAAAAATAGATATATTAGTTCTATTAAAAACGCTTAATGATGAGAGAACTAAAGCAAATATCACTAAAATAAAAATTCTTGTATTTTCTTTTTTTTTGATCATTGCACTTAAGAGGCGAATAATAAAAAATCAGTTTGATTTTTTACTTGTAAGATGAAATGATAGCATTTTTTTAAAGTTAAAAAACATGAACACTGTTGACTCAATTTTTAATGCAACTTCCTCCTCTGGATTTGCAGAGTTAGATCTTTTTTCAGTTATTTTTAACTTTATAATGTGTGTTTTAATGTCTTTTATAGCTAGGCTTTTCTACATTAAATACTCAACATCTTTAACTGGTAAGCATCATATTGGGACAGTTATACCAATTCTTTCAACTATAGTATTTCTTGTTATCTTAATTGTTAAATCTTCTCTTGCTCTTTCTCTAGGCTTAGTTGGAGCTTTGTCCATTGTTAGATTTAGGACGCCCATAAAAGAACCTGAAGAGCTAGTATATTTATTTTTATCAATTGCAATTGGTTTGGGTTATGCAGCTGGCTATACATTTTTAACAACTATTATTACCTTAGCTATACTTGGAATGATCTTCATTTGGCTGTCCAATAGAAAAATTGATAATAAAAATGAATACAATCTAATTCTTTCTTGGGAAAATGAATCAATAAGCTTTGAGAAGATTACGAACGAAATCATGGAAATTTCTTCAAGTCTAAAACTTATTAGGTTTAATAGAGGTCCACTTAATAAAACAGCATCTTTCATGATTGTTCCAAATAATGATATGGATATCGATGGGATTATAAAAAAATTATCTGAAGTAGATTCAAAAATAGAAGTAAATTTCTATGAATCAAAAACTAATTGGTAGTAAGTATAAGATTTTCGAATATATTCCTATTTTTTTTGTGCCACAAATACATGCCAATGATAATTTAAGCCAAACCAACTCATATTGATGTCCGCATGAGAAAATGAATAGAATCTTTTACTAAATGCATCCTCAAGTTCTTTGCAATCATCAAAACATTTTAAAATCTCTCCATTCCTTAGGTTAAAGGGATCTTTCGCGATAATTTGATAGCCTGGATTGTCATGAGGAATGCTTTCATTAAAAATAAATGATGTTTTTTTGGGTATTGATGCAATTATCCAAGCATCTTTTTTAAGCACTCTACACATTTCATCAACATGCAATGAGAAGTCTAAACTTTTTGTAGCCGACATATAGTAACAACTATTCCAAGTAAGCAAATAATCAAAATAAGAGTCATCATAAGGAATATTGTCAGCTGTGCCTGTTTTTATATTTTCAAAGGGGATCCCACTTTTAGATAAATTTGCAGATACGTTAGTACAAATTTCATTAGAAATCTCTGTACCAAATGCATCTAAATCTGACTGTGCAAATAGAGGAAAATGTCTTCCGTCACCACAACCAAGGTCTAGAATGTTTCCCTCTGTTGGCTTCGGCATTGATAGAGTTGGAAAAGTTCCTTTTAAGATCCTTATAACACCCTCTGCAGGATAAGCAATTCTACTTTCAGGCCCATATAGTCTCTCCCATTCTTTTTTTGCATTATATTGAGTCAAATTGACCTCCCAAAAATATTTATTCTTTTTTAATAATTGGATTATCAATTCCCATAATACCTGCTTTTGTTAAAAAAAAATGGGGAATCTGCGATTTCCTCTTTGATTAGCTGAAAGGTATCTTCTGTTGATATTATTCCTGCAGACCCTCTTCCAATAGTTTGCTGATTAAAATATGATTTTTTTGAAGCTGCTTTGGTGAAAAGGGTACTTGAATATTCAAGCATATCGTCACTTAAATACCTTACATATATTGTGGTTTTCATAACTTTATTTCTTCCGTTTATATGCGAGGTTCCTTTAAAAGTCTTATCAAATCTATACGGAACATCTAATAATCTTTCAAAATAATGAATGAAAGTTGATCCAGCATCAAAATTTAGATTTAAAATTTTCCCATTTATTTTATAAAATCTTTCAAAAAAACAATCCTTGCCAAAACTATTTGAAGGTAAATCTTTTGTCATCGATAAGGCTTTATTTCCTATACCAATTACAGAAAATGATGGATCATAAGATCTAATTGAATCAGGATGTTTAAAGAACCAATCTGAAAATGCTCCCATTTTTGGGGGTTTTAACGGATCAAAAACTTCACCCCTTGAAAAAGAATATGTAAATGCTGGTACAAAGATTGTGCCTTCTGCACCAATTAATTCAAAGATACTGTCAAAGAACATTTCACATACATCGTCAATATTTTTAGTATTTTCAAGTATCCCAAAAAATCCTATATTTGAGTGAACAAACAGACTGTCACCTTTCATCAAGCCTAATTTCTCTAAAGCTAAGACAATTTCTTCCTTTGAATATTTCAATGTAATTAGTCGATTTTTTGTCTGATTATTTCTGATAATCCAGAAATAGATGTAAAGCGTTTATCTTGAAACTCTTCTTGGGAAAAGGTTATTTTAAAATGTTCTTCAAGATCTGTTATTAACTCCATAACCCCGAAGGAATCTACTGCTCCTTCTTCAAAGAAATTCTGGTCACTGCCTAAATCTATTTCAGGTGACTTTGTTATGAACCAATCTTTAATCCAATTTTCGATTAAGGTTTCCATTTATTATATTAAATTTGAACTATTCTAAAATTGCAAAAACTCTTGCAGGCGCACCATCACCTTCTTTGACTTTAATGGGCGCCACAATAATCAGAACCTCATCTCTATCAATTGATGATAAATTAATCATATACTCAACTAATATTGCCCCGCCGCCTAAAAGAATTTTATGATTTGGTGAATCATTAGTGCAACCTCTTCCATTCTCAGGATTATCAGGCATAGGTGTATCCATTCCTAACAACTTACAACCTTTTGCAATTAACCACTTTGCAGCTTCCTCAGATAAATATGGTGATTTGTAATAATAATCTAAAGATCCAATCATTTTTTCCCAATCGAATCTTAATAAAACTCTCTCGGCTGGCCTGTCACCTAAAGCATCTTCAAGATCCTTTTTACCCACCTCATCGCCTGGTCCAAAGCTTGTTAAATTTACTACTGAAGCCATACCATTGATCTGCTCTAGAGGTATTTCATCTACTGTGGCGCCATTTGGAATAAAATGTCTTGGTGAATCTATGTGAGTTCCTGTGTGAGTTCCCATAGTAATTTTTCTAGTTTCTCGCCCTTCTACTTCATGTCTTCCCAACTGAACTATTTCTAAGATTGGGTGCCAAGGCTGAGGAAATGAAATCATTCCTTCCTCTAATATCATTGAGAGGTCTATAATCTTAGATGGCATTTTTTTTCTTAATTTGTATTAACTCAACCAAAACACCTCCGGGGGCTCTGGCCATAAATATATCTAGTGATTTTACACCAAGAGATAAATTAAAGATATTAGTTGGATTTGTTGCACCTTCACTTATTAATAGCTCTTTATCATTAAGAATATTTGTTGAATAAAAAGCCAAACATGATGGACCCTCAGCATCTACTCTAGAGGAATCAGTATTTAATTCATGCATTTGTATATCGCAGCACCATGACTGTTTAATGCTTTCGAGCTTTATGTTATTTTTTTTTAATTTTTTAAACCCAAGCCCATTTAAAAAAAATTTTGTTAGCTCCTCCACCTCAGAAGTCTTAATAATAATTTTTCCATTATTGATTTCTAATTGCTCATTTTTCCCATCAGTTTGCCCATGGCATGTAAGCTCTAAAGAGAAATCTTCTTCATAACTATCTAAAATTACCAAGTCATGATTTTCTTCAAAGTTATTACAAAAAGCTTTTTTTGATTGATTGTTTTTTACTGAAAAAAAACTATTTGATTTTTTATAGCCTTTTGATAAATAAAGAGTTTCTAATTCTTTTAGATTTTTTGTATTTATTGCAAGGTGAGCAAAGCCAATTATCATAACAAATTCTTCACTAAAACATTTTTCAAGATCTTGCCATTAGTATTTTTTGGGAGATCATTAACAATAATATATTTATCCGGTTGCATATTATCAGCAATTTCATTTTCACAAAGATTCTTTACCTTTTTTAAAATGCTTTCTTCGTCTTCTAAATCCTTTTTTACAATGCAAGCGCATATTTCCTCTCCCCAAAATTCATGAGGTAAGCCAACGACAGCAACTTCATCCACGCCTCCTTCTGACAGGATAATGTTTTCTATTGAAAGAGGAGAAATATTTATTCCACCTCTAATAATTAAATCTTTAATCCTTCCAGTTATATACAATTTATCTCCTTTAATTTCTCCAATATCTCCTGTTGGCATATATCCATCTTCTAATGGGTACTCTTTATTTCCATCTATCAGATAATATTTTAAAGCCCAAGGAGAATTGATTAAAAGTTCCTCTTGGCCGTCAAAAAGTCTTTTTGAAATTTTTAGTTTTGGAAGAGGTGATCCAACATTTAATTCTTTTTTTGCATCTTTTCTGCTCTGTGCTGACACCAAAAGTATTTCACTCATTCCAAAACTTTCTTGGAGCGGTTGTGAAAATAAGAATAAAAAGTCTTTTCTTAACTTTTCGGGCAGAGGAGCAGTTCCACAAAATATATTTTGCATATTTGACCCAACTTTTTTAATAATATTTTTATCTCTTGTAAACTTTACTAAAATGGATGCAAGTGTTGGAGTTATCCAAATTGAATTTGCTTCCCAATTAATTGCTTTGTCCCAGAAATTCATTGCATGACTTGGATTAAATCTAGGTCCTATCAAGATACATCCTCCTGCAATTAAAGGGGAAATGATTGTATTCAGAAATCCTGCCATATAAGCCATTGGAAGAACATGATACATTCTTACATCATTTTTGAGATCCAACATTTTATTAAAAGATGTGGCATTTTCTATCAGGGATTCCATAGAGTGACAAACACCCTTTGGATTTCCAGTAGTTCCTGAGGTAAAGAAAATTGCATCATAATCTTGTACTGAATCTTTAAAGTCTGGTCTCTCACATTTCTCATGTGCTAAATTAAAAAAATCAATTTCTTCATCTATTAAAAAAGATGGGTGAGACATTCTAATAATGAAGTCTTGTTCTTTTTTAGAAAGCTCTAAGTTTATTGGCACAACAACATAATTACCAATCAAACAAGCAAGATAGGCTATACAATACTCCAGTCCATTTTGAAGCTTTATCCCAATTATGTCACCAGATTTTTTATTCTTTGACTCTAAAAATTTAGTCAAAGAAAAGGCAAGTTCATAAAATTCTTTATAGGTTAAGCATCGATCATCAGACTGAATTGCTTGACAGTCCCAAGAAGCCTTAAAAATACTATTTAATTTTTTACTATAGCTCAAAACTAGCCTTGCTCTTCTCCATAATACTCTTTGAACGGTATATTTAAAGGAGCAGGATTGATAGATTTAAGTTTTTCAGCGACATCTTTTATAAGATCTATTGGAGCCTCTATTTTATTAATTTTACAGAGGTCAATAATAAGTGCTCTTGGATCAACTTTATTATCGATGGCAACCTCTAAAACTCTTGACATATAACTTGAATGGAAAAGAGCCTCTCCTGCTGCTATATCAAGAGAACTTATTCCATATGAATCTATTAAAGGTCTTATATGAATTTCTCCCAGTTGCATAACTTCGAGTGAAGAGATATTTGTTTCAAAACCAGCGCGAATAAGAGCGCTAATAAATTGTTCAGTTCCAGTATTTCCCGCACTTCGTCCATAACCTTGAAGAGAGGTATCTATCATTTCAACACCAAGCTCAGCACATATTAGAGCGTTTGCAACCCCCAGTCCTAAGTTGTTATGGCCGTGGAAACCTAGGGGCACATCTGGATTTAGATCTTGTGCTGCAGTAATAAAGCTTTTAACTTCATTTGGAAGCATTCCTCCAGCTGAATCAACCAAATATACCATTTGTGCACCAAAATCTTTTGCCTTTGAAACCAAGTTAGCAAACTCTCTAGGCTCCAAAACATATGATTTCATAAAATTTGAAAAAACCTCAATGTTGTTCTTAAGAGCTAAATCAATAAATTCTTCAGATTGATCAACCTCAGTTACATCTGTACCAATCCTAATGAAGTTCATTCCATGATCAGCTGCAATCTTAATATGATCAAGAGAAGCAATGCCCGGAATACAAAACATTCCCCACTTATTGTTTTTTACTGATTCACTTGCGGCTTTCATATATTCCTCATCTGAACATGCTGCAACATATTGACCCCTCTCAGTTGCACCCAAACCAATTCCATGGCCAACTTCAATATATTGGAAACCCGCTTTATCTAAATCTCTTGAGATTTCTGATGTTTCATCTTTTGAAAATTGAAAATTATTTACATAGCTTCCATCTCTTAGAGTGCAGTCAAGTATCATTGGAGCCTTCATATTTTTTTCCTCAATAAAGATTCATTCAACTAGTAGTTTTGAGCAAGCCATCCTTAGCCTTCTCAACAATTCTTCCATAGTTCTATTTTCGATCGTGTAAGAAATCCTAAAATAATTATCCAATCCAAAAGCCTCGCCAGGGATGACTGCAAGATTATAATCTTCAAGTAAGTATGAGGCAAAATCTTTGCTAGATTTAATTAATTTTCCATCTGGAGTTTTACTATTTATAAACCTCTTACAAGACGGAAAAACATAAAAGGAGCCATCTGGATTGGTGCATGAAATGCCCTTAATTGAATTTAAGCCTTTAACAATAGCATCCCTACATTTTTCTATTTCCTTGAGATTGTCATCAATAAAAGAGTTATCACCTTTAAGAGCAGCAGCTCCAGCATACTGAATGAATGGGGGTGTACATGTCGTTGAATGGGACTTAATTATTGAGATAAGGTCTATAAAACCTTTTTTTGCAGCTGCATAACCAAGGCGCCATCCTGTCATGCAAAATGACTTACTAAAACCGTTCATAATAACAACCCTATTCTCGAGATCAGGTGCAACATTTAAGATATTGTTAAAACTATTGTTATCAAAAATTATTTTTTCATAGATATCATCTGAAATAACTAAGACGTGTTTGTTTTTAGATTCTCTTAAAACATCAGCAATTTCTTTTAACTCACTTGCTGTATATACAGATCCAGTAGGATTTGAGGGACTATTTATTATTAACCATTTAGTCCTTTCATTGATAACAGATCTCAACTGGTCTGGATTAATTTTAAAGTTGTTCTTATTATCTGACTCGATATAAACTGGTTTTCCATCGAATAACTTTACAATTTCAGGAAAACTTACCCAATATGGAACTGGGATAATAACTTCATCATTTTTTGAAATAGTTGACGCCATTATATTAAAAAAAAGCTCTTTAACGCCGCTTCCAATAACAATTTCTTCAGTCCTAAATCTTAAATTATTTTCTGTACCAAACTTATCTACTATTGCCTCTTTTAACTCAAGGATTCCTGAAGGATCCGAATATTTGTCTTTAGCAAGCTCGATTGCGTCATACAGAGATTCTCTTATATATTTAGGAGTCTGAAAGGGCAATTCTCCAGTTGTTACATTAATAACATCTCTTCCTTCATTTTTATATCTCTTAGCTTTTGAAGACAAAGATACAGTTGAAGATGGATTAATTGAATTTATTCTATTCGATGAGATATCTTTCATATTATTTAAAATGTTTCATCTAAGTTGGGTTCATCAATAAGATTATGATTGAGCAATTTATCAATTAATTCATACAAATCCCATATTGGCACATCAAGCCTTTCAGAGATATCTAGTAAAGATGCATTTCCATCGCAAAGACTTAAAAAATCCATCATCAACTTCACTGACTCATAGCTATTTTTTATTGATAATGTTGAGTATAGACCTCTTTTGCCCATCTGCGGCTCGCACAAAGTTTTGGTTTTAAAGATTTTATTTCTCTCAATGGCCTCTAAGGATTTCCTAATAGCCCAGTACCCACCGTCAAGACCTTCAGGAGTTACAACATTTCTTAAGTCATCAAGAGAAGTATGATATTCAGGATACTCTACAAACTTTGTTCGCATTATTAGTGCAATTGGTAAATCAATACCGGGTGCACAATATTGGCGCTCGTCACTCCCTCTATCCAGCCAGCTATACTTAACAAAATCAGGATCAGTCCATTTCAAGACATGTTTAGCTATTTTATCACTTAGAGTATTTCCATTACGAGAAGGTAAGTAGGAATATGCTCTATCATCTCCTACACATGAAATATTATATCCAGCAAAAATTTTTTCTTTCATTTCTTTATAGTTAAAACTTAGATATGTGATTGAGCCAATAGTTTCTGGAACAAAAACAATGCGATATGAGTATTCTCTATCAATGCTTTCTAACCATTTTGTTAAAAAAGTTAATACAGTTGGTCCCGATAGCTCATTATTTGCCATGGAGGGGTGGCAAATATATGTACTAAGAAAGATTTCTTTTTGGCTTTTCCCCGGTAAAAGCAGTTCTCCATAGTTTAAAACTCCATCAAAAATCTCAGTTTTGATTACTATCTTATAATTTCCCTCTTCCAAGGCTTCATAATTCTTTTGGCTTAAGCAAAAACCCCACCTATCTGAGTAGAAGCTAGTAACATACGGAATTGCATCTGGCTGATCAGGTTGAGTATAGATATGGTCACGAAGTTCTTGCAGTGAAAGCTCACCTTCAAAAGGAATACTATAGCCTACTAGATGCAAGTTATTTTCTGAAAAATCGCAAATCTTATCTCCATTTGGCGTAACAATATATGCCTCATGGACTTTCCATTCCTTTGGGACTGTCCAATCAAATACTTTTGTTCCAGTTTTAACAGATCTGACTTCTAGGTTTGGGATGTGTTGTGATATTAGATTTAATGTTTCTCTGACTCCATCTCCAGTAATACTTCTATCTATTGGCCAAAGCTCAAGCGCAAAATCATGGATCTCTTTGCCTATCATCCTTTTGATACCAAATTTTGGTATATGTTTGAAATTATTTCTAGCATAAATAAAAGTTATGAAGTAAATATGTAGATCATTATACTCTTCTCTTTTAGTAAAGCTCTATACTTTTGAATTCTGATCCAAAGCTTGTCGCATATAAATCTAATGACGTTAATGATCCTATTAAAAATTTCTTTTCAAAAAGCATCTCAATTTCCAATATTGCACTTTCATCACAAATCTCAATGTTGTCAGTTTTTAATTTATTAAAAATTGAAAAGATTCTCTTTCTTTTTTTTGGATCGAATAGAAAACTTGGATGAATCTTAATAACACCGCCGTCTGGCAGTGAATGTATTAGTTTTTTTAACATTCCCTTCCACTGATGATGCTCAAGTCTTCTCTCGGCACAAGTCACACCAATCGATTTTATGCCAAGTAATTTTGGTTTATAAAAATTCTTTAGGATACTAATATTATTTAAAATGATCTTCTTTGAATTAGGCACTTCTGGAAAAGCATTATTTAGAATGCATATGAAAGCTTTTGCATCATCTCTATACATCTGTGTTAAACCTTCTGCATGAGTAATTTGTTCTTTTTGAAACTTTTCAACACTATATGGTTTGCTCGGCCTATATGTTGCTTGGCCTTCCTCAATGTATATATGGCCTCTTGCAAGATCTGACTTAAGTAACTCATTAATTGATGGAGTTATAGTTGATTCTCGAAAACACCAACTTGTGTATGCAACAAAACCTCTTTTTCTTGCATCTATCTTTTTTAGAACTCTTTTAGTTAATGGATTAAAGCCCAGTTTAATAAAAAATCTATCATGCCAGTAAGAATCTATTTTATGTTTATCTTTCGTAATTAGTGAGACATCTGTTTCTCTAATGGAGTAAATTTTTAGATTTTTTTCATTAATTCTAAATTTTTCTATTATTAGCTTAGCAATGATTGCGGAAACAGGATTGACTATAAAAAAAATATGATCCCAGTCCTCTTGATTTGCTTGATCAATGATTGATGAGTTTTTTTGAACAGTCTTCAATTTATAGGTCTAATCTTTTATTTTTTTTAAAGCCTGATGAAATGAGTTGCTTTTTATTTGAAAACTATCTTTATTTGACATTTCAATAAACGAAATTTTTTCTCCGAACAAGCTATGCGACTTTAATACCTCCCACCAAGTTGCAATCAAACATCCGTTAAATCTATAAAGTCTTTCTTCATTAAAAATTAAGTCTTGGAATCTTCCAGGATTAATTAGTTCTAAGCCATCTTTATTGTATGAAAACATTGGATTTCTCTCTTCCTGAACAGAAACAACACTATCACCTTCAGTGATTCGTAAAGCATTCAAAGCTTTGTCAATATGAGCTTCATTTCTGTTAATGGCATGAATGCTAAGAAAAATTATAATGTCTGGATATAATTTATGCTGATCAAAAAAGTCTTCTCCTGCTAAATTCATGAAATCTCGAATAGGAATATTCTTATTTTTTTTAATTTTTTCTCTTTTAATAACTCTATGCTTCGAGACCTTTCCATCATTTTCTAATTCTTTTGAAAATTTTAAGACTTTTTCACTCTCTGACATCACAGTAATCTGATTAATTTTTTTTGATTTTTGTGCATTATTAATTGTATGTTCTAGAAGAGATTTACCATCAATTTCCATAAAAGGCACTCCTTCAAGATCTGGATATGATTCTTTTACAGGAATTACTGCTAAAACTGAAGGCTTATAATCTCCTTCAAGTTTTTTTCCGGCGTTTTCAAATATTTTTGATCGTGCTTTTAGCAATCTATCATTGTCTTTGCTTAAAGATTGATTATGCTGCCGATAATAAAATATGGGCGTCCTTATGCTTGTTGATCCTATCCTGTTTGATATTTTGTACCATAAGTCCCAGCCATCTTGAGCATTTACGTCCTCAGAATAACCACCAACACTTTTCAGTGCTCGTGTTCTAAAAAGGGTACATGCTCCATGGGGAGGAATTTGTGAAAGTGATAGGTCTGAATCTTGCTCAAAGCTAGTCTCAACACCTATAACCTTTCCATCCTGATCAGTGTAGTAGTAATTGCCATAAACAATACCCTTATCATTAGTGTTTTCAAGCTTCGAAACTAATAAATATAAAGCACTCTCATCTAACCAATCATCTGCATCTAAACGCATCATGTATTTACCATTTGCCTTATTTAAAACATGATTTGCGAGTTTTTGAAGGCCCATTGGGCTATTATTTTTTATAAGAAATGTCTTGTTGGGATGTAATTTACAAACACTTTCTGCAATCTTGATAGTATCATCATCAGAAGCTTCATCAATAATAATTAATTCCCAGTTTGAGTAAGACTGATTGAATACACTTTCAACAGATTGTCTTAAAAATTTTCCATAATTTCTACATGGAATATATATTGTAACGAGTGGCTCTGAGGTCATCATTTGAAACTTATGTAAAGTTTATTTTTCAAAGAATAATATCCTTTTTAACAATATACTATTTTGAAGACTTACTAATCAACCATTCTCCAATTAGAAGGTGATGGATTCCACATCTAGAAAATGTATCAAAAGCATCCTCAGGGCTTCCTACAATAGGTTCGCCATGTATGTTGAATGAAGTATTCATCAGGGCACCTACTCCTGTTAAGTCCTCAAAAGCTTTAATAAGAGCATGATAATCAGGATTATCTTTCTTACATACTATTTGAGGTCTCGCGGATCTATCAAAAGGATGAAGTCCTGCGGGAATATGTTCTTTAGCTAACTCAGTTGAGTCAAAGCCCACTGCCATAAATCTTCCGTCTATACCTTTAGGATTCACCATATAATCTTTTTCTCTTTCCTCTAAAATACTCGGAGCAAATGGCATCCAAAAATCTCTCATCTTTACTAACTTATTTATGTGGTGAATGACATCTGGTCTCCTTGGATCAGCAATTATTGATCTATTCCCTAAAGCTCTCGCTCCAAATTCCATTTTATCTATTCCAAATCTTGAAACAACATCTCCATCTGCTAATATTTGAGCAACATCTGAAGGTTTTACCTTTCTAGCAGTCCACTCTGGTCTTGCGAACTTTTCAATAGCTTCTTCAACCTCAGAATTTGAATAACTTGGTCCAAAATATCCATTTGAAGGACATTCAATTTCAGAAACTGATAAACCATTTTTGACAAGCTCTAAATAAGCAGCGCCAATTGATATTGACTCATCTCCTGGACCCGGAGGAATAAAAACTTGCTCAACTTTATCAATCTCAGAAATAAGCTTATTTGCTTTGATATTTTGAGCGACACCTCCAGACATAATAATATTTCCAATTCCAGTTTCCTTTACGCCATTAGAAATCCACTCAGTTAATAAAACCTCGCATCTTTTTTGTATGCCATAAGCAACAGCATCAAATCTTTGTCCTTCAAGCTTATCTTTAAAATACCAGAAATGATCTTTAATATCTTTTTTGTACTTAAAGCCTAATCCGTCGACCTGAAGAGTTTCAGCATAAATATCATATGCAGATTTTCCATATTTCTCACTGTTATATGCTGCGAGTCCCATTAGCTTATATTCGTGATCAGCAGGCCTCATGCCTAAAAGAAGGGTGGCATATCTATACATTCTTCCAATATTGCAATTGGCTGATCTAGATATCTCTTGAAGGGCTTGTCCAGGTCTACCTATTGAAACTGTTCCATTTGCATTGTCTCCTCCTCCATCCATGGTATATATGAGAGAAGCATTATCTCTGTAAGGAGAAGAAATGTAACCGTAATATGCATGGCTTTCATGATGATCATGAACTGAAACAATGTCTTTATCTATGTCTAAGCTTTCACAAAGATATTTCAATCTAGCCTTCCACATTCCTTCATGATCTCTTTCATCTCTAATAAGAGTCTCGTCATAAGGAAATTTTTCATTATTTACTTTATCTGAAAATATTTCTAAATATCTTGGATCTTTACCTTCAAATAGTTTTGGATACCAATATTCTTTCTGTTCTTTCCAATAGTCGCTGATCGAGAAGGTTGAATTTCTTTGTGTATAAAAATAAGCTGGAGGTAAAGTTGGAGTAGCCATAGCTACTCTATCTAAATCGGATGTATCAACTTTTCCAAACTTTAGGACAGCCTCTATTGCTTTAGATGGGAATCCATATTGATGCTTATCTCTGGAAAGCCGTTCCTCTCCAATTGCACATAACAATTTTCCATCCACAACTAAGGAAGCGCTTGCATTATGCCCGTCATGAATACCAAGAATAATCATAATTTAAAAAAATTTAATAAACCTTTATTTATTAAATATCTCCCATTTCTTTGCTACTGAAATAATGGTGGTTATATTATCATATGAACCCTTAATTTTATCCATTTCATTTGATATCCACCTAGCTCTTTTAAGGTCATCTAAATTATCTACACAGAGGTTAATATTATCAAAATCTAAAAGATCATTCGGTTGATAATTCTTAATATTGAAATCATTTTTATTTTTATAAAAAAAGCTTGTTAGGTGTTCAAAATCATCTTCCTCCTTTATATTTTTATAAGCTTTTTGAAGAGCATCTATTTTTATTATTTCACATGTAAGTCCTGGGGGAACGGTTCTAGGGAATGATGTTGTCAGCAAGTCTATATCAAGATTTTTTTTGAAAACTAATAATAACTCTGAAATTAATTTTGCATTAAAAAAAGGCCTATCACCACAAATCCTAACAAAGTAATCTAATTTAAATCTTTCGCATGCTTTTATTGATCTTAAGCATACGTCATTGAGGCTACCTCTAAAAACCTCAATGTTTTCATGTAATGCAATCTCTTCTAATTTATCATCTTGAGGATCTGTAGAAGTTGCTAGTATTATTTCATCAATGCCGACAATATTTTTTGTTATATCGATTACTCTTCCAAGCAAGGATCTTCCTGATATATCTACTAGAGCTTTTTCTGGTAATCTTTTAGAGGACAGTCTTGAAAAAATTATTGCTCCCCCCCTCACTTGTAAGACCTTCTTTTAATAAATTCCATAAAAACTAAATACTTTTAAAAAAAAGTTCTAATAAGTATTGAACACCCGTTATCTCTTCCTCAAGAAAGTCATCTTCTTTTGAATATTTATATCTATTTTGTCCACTAATATTTTGACATCCTGCAACTGCAAAGTCCTCCTTTTCTTTTTTTAAGAATTTCAAAACATCCTCATGACCGAAGGTTTCACTTTTAATTATTTGATCATAAGTTAAATTATTGCTCCATGAAAAAACATTGGGGCATCCTTTAAACCAAATATCCCCAAATATCAGAGATTTCTTCCCAATAACTGAAGCCTCCAATGCAACACTTCCAGAAATGGTTGAAACAAATATAGAGTGCTTGATTAACTCTAAAGAGTTTTCTTCAAAACCAACGAACTTAACCTTATCAAGGTTCTTTATTAATTCATAGAAAAGAGGACTTCTGCCTCTTGAACCTTTATTTGCCACATAAAATTGAGATGGGTGCTCCTTGACATAGATATATGTATCCTTGGGAAGAATTTTTCTTAAAGCCAAAATAGCTAATATTTGATCATGAAATACTCCTCCATCAGGATTAGTTGTTCTTTCAGGTTCAAAATGAAGAGCAAAATAAACATATTTCTCGTCTTTTTTAAAAGGATCTTTATGCTTAATTGATTGACTTAATAGTGCTTTTTTTCTTAGTCTATTTATCTTAGCAATTTGGAAGAATCCGAACTTAAATGGATTTATTTTGTAATAATTTCTCGAAAAATTTTTTCTGAATTGAAAAATAAACTCTTTAAGCAACAACCAAGCTCCGGCTTTAACGAAGTTTTTTATTCTATTTGAGATATTTGTTGTTTCCCTCTGAGCCTTCATATAGGGGACTTCATAGTTTTCATTATCATCCATTTCATCAATGATTTTTTGAATATATGTCTCTACGTCTTGATCAAGTAGCTTGAAATACTTTCCTCCGATATTATCTTTCTTTGGAATTCTCTTATTTGTTTTAAGGTCTTGAAGAAACAGGAGCGGGGCTGGTTGCCATGTACAAAACTTTACTGCGCGTATCCCTAAAAAATCAGCAATCTCAAATAATAAATATTGAGCGTGGGAATGAGGAGTTTCTGCAAAAACAAAAGCATCTGGATTTGCTGCTTCAATTTTATCTAAAAACCAAATGCATAATTTGTTGAATACTGCCTCTCTATCATTTCTACCAAAGGCCCCATATAAATCAAGCCTGTCCATCATTTTTAGGCATCTATCTTTTGCTCTTAGGTAATTTTGAGAAAGAAAAAAGTCTAATCTGTCTCCTGAATAGTTAATTGTTTGAATGTTTTCTTGATAATGAACAAAGTCAAGCATTTTGATAACATTATTGTCAAAAAGTGCTTTTGCTTTTTCAAAGTGCCTATCGTCACCAAGCCATAAAACTGGTTCTGCAACATTATGTTCATATAAATTCTTGGCAACCTCAAACCAAACTTCATTGCCAGTCATACAAAAACAATACTTTTTCATTTTTTAATCTTTTAATAAATCTAAAGTTACTGGCATGCCTCTAAAAACATCTTCTATTACTACTTTACCAAGAATGCTTTCTAGTTTACTGGGAGAAAGCCCATATCCCGGTCTTATACTTCTTACATTTTCATTTGATATTTTTTCGCCTGATTTAATATCTTTCACAAAATAGAGCGATCTCCTGAATTTGAGATTTGACTCCTCGCTCGAAGTTCTTAAATAATTTATTTTTCCAAGAGAATCCCATGCGGTTCTGGAATTAGTGCATAACTCCCTTAAATCACTTTCTTCAAGTGAAAAACTATCATCAGGTCCACCTCTAGATCTATCAAGAGTAAAATGCTTTTCAATAATGGAGGCTCCCAAAGATATACTTGAAATTGCTGTAGTGTTATCAAGGGTATGATCTGAGATCCCAGTTACTTGATTAAACCTTTTTAACATATCTGGGATAGTTCTCAGGTTATATTCAGATGCAGGTGCTGGATATCCGCTCACGCAATGGAGTAAGGCAATTTCCTTACATCCACCCTCATTTGCTGCATTAACAGCCTCTTCAATTTCTAGATCATTTGCCATGCCTGTTGAAATGATCATTGGTTTGCCAGTAGAAGCTACATATCTAATGAGAGCAATATCCACAGCCTCAAATGAAGCTATTTTATATGCTGGGGTTTTAAGTTCCTCCAACAAATCAACGGCTGTGTTATCAAAAGGTGAACTAAATATTGTTATCCCAAGTTTTTTTGCATAAGAAAATAAGTCTTGATGCCATTCCCAAGGTGTATGTGCCCAATTATATAGCTCATGAAGAGTTTTACCCTTCCAAAGACCATCGTCAATTCTAAAATCAGGAAGATCTGAATCAATTGTTAATGTATCAGCTGTGTAGGTCTGGATTTTAATTGCATCTGCGCCAGCATTCTTTGCCTGCTCAATAATCTTGAAAGCATTCTCAATACTCCCATTATGATTTGCTGACATTTCTGCAATTATGTATGGATAGTGTTCTAAGCCTATTTTTCTATCATTGATTGTGATGTTTTTACTCATTCGTCCATTTTTCTAATGTTAATTTCTTATAAACATCACCATTATAGTATGGATGAGAAGTAATTAGTCTTTTGTAAATTTCTTCTAAATTACCTGCATCAATACCTTGAAAAGTTCTTAAAAAAGATTGATAAGAATCCTTTTCGTTTTGTTTCTGAGAATCTTTCTTGCTTGATCTAGCAGAAAAGACTTGAACATCATTCTTTTCACCAAAAACATATTTAAAAATATTTCTTGAGCGCGAACTATGATAGTCACTTGTAACAACATTAACTCTTTTATTGCCAATTTTATCCTGAAAAATCTTTCTCAAAAAGATTGCATCTCCTACGGTGTCTCTGGATAAATCAGATAGAAAAAAATTTTGGCTGGCTTCACAATTGCTCTGAAAATATTCTTTAAGAGCCTCTGCAATTGTTTTTTCTGAATCATCTCTATAATCCCAACCACAGAAAAATATATCTTGATCTCGCCTGTCTTTCACTATCTCTATAAGTTTTTTTACCCTTAGTTTTGATTCTTCATTTAAATCGCCAGACTGATGCATTAGGTTTCCAAGAACAACAAAACATTGTCTTTCTTCTATGGATTTCTTTTTAATTTCATTTATTGTCATATCCCATGAAGCCCATTCAGGTAGCTCAGATGTTTTATGAAATGTCCCAAATTCATTAGGTGTAATTTTTTTGTAATTGAAATCTTCAATTTCTTTGAAATTATTTATAAAAAGATCTTCTATTTCTTTTAATAAGATTTTGTAACTCTCTTTGAGAGTATATGCTTCATTCAAATTAACAATCTTTTGAAAAGCTATTGGGCCTGTATCTATTCCTGAATCTATCTCATGGATAGAAACGCCCGAAGGAGTATTGTTAAAGTGAGACCAAAAATTTGGATGAGCTCCCTTATTGAAAGGTAAATAAGAGATATGTAAATTTAGGATTGGTCTTTTAAGA
>MDTD01168143.1_pt1 | contig 26719 bp, 48 predicted proteins | sample 811221 | NCBI WGS metagenome assembly MDTD01 (sample SAMN05326646, study PRJNA326480) | marine metagenome | isolation source: seawater | place: Pacific Ocean: South West | collected 2011 | reverse complement strand
GCTCTGTTTATTTCTGCAGATGTTATTACTGGCCTTATTTGTCCTACAATAGTTTCAGGACCCATGTTCAATGCTCTAATCACACTTGGATACAGAGAGTTTATATCAACCGATCCTATCCAGTCTTGAACTCCTTTTTTTGGAGTTGCCACATATGCACCTGCCGCCGTAACTGGTTCAGCATCTTTGTCTCTGAATTTTCTACCTGGTACTTGCATACCTCTTCTGTGTGCTTCGTTGACTATTGCTTGTTCTGTAACTGCAACAGCACCCATTGTTGTTTGCAGTAACACAGTATTTTGATGTGCGATTTCATTAGCAAGTTCTATGAATTTTAGTTTCTTTTCTAGTTTTGCTAACAGATTAACGTCTTGCCTGTTGTATTCTATAAACAGACCAAAGTCTTCGTTGTATAGTTTGTCCAATGATCCTTCATACACAGTTTTCTTTTCTCCAAGTTCATGCTCACCGATAGCATCTAATCTAAAACTATGACGTTCTTCATATGTATATTTTCTGTATAACTCTAATAGATCTAAATGTACTCTTCCTATCAAATCATAACTTAATTGTTCTCTTCCATACTTTTCAAACATTCTTCTTTTTGGTTTTTCACCCCAAAAGCATAAACGTCTTGTGTCATCAGAACTTAATACTTTTTGTATTCTTCCAACAGTATAAGGAATATCATATCCTTCTGAATTCCAACCAGATATGATATCTGCATCTTCGATCAAAGTTAAGAATGCATCAAGCATTTCCTTTTCGTTATCGAATAGCATTGTGTTATCAAATCGTTCAGTTTGTATAGTTGCAGTTGCCATATTCATACCTTTTGGAATCTTTGCAAAGGTAACAAGTTGATCAGTCCAACTCATATAACAACTTATGGCAGTTATAGGCATGAATGGATCATCAGTAGTCGAATAACCACGTTCTGGATCAAAGTCAACTTCAATATCAAAAAATACAACATTTAGTTTTGGAGTTTCTTTACCTAAGTAATTTTCTTCCAAACATCTAAAAACAGGATTGATATCGTTCTCGTAAAGTTTTTTATTTGATCTTATTCTTTGTTCTTTTATAAAATCTTTTGAAGTACTACATTGTATTTTTTGTAATACTTCTCCAGTCATGCTTCTATGCTTACCTCGTGCATCTGGATAATAGAAAACATACCTAGCAGGATAATCAACAAATACTCGCTCACCTTTAGAATTTCTTTCAACCACATAGACTTTGTCCTCGTCTTTTTTATACATCGCATCTATGTAACTCATAATATGAAAACTCTATATAATCCTATTGTATTCATTGTTGTAAACCATGCTGTCAGTGTGCTTAACCATATTTGTCTACGTCTTATACCTGCAACAAGCATTGTACTTGATCCTATCCAATATATAGGAAACACTATACTCATTATAGGATTTGGTGATGTGAATGTCAAGATACAACTTCCACAAATTGTAAATGCAACTGATACTAATTCAAACCAAAATGCTGTTTTGTCTGATTTATAACTGCTTATCCAAAATTCTTTTATAAGTCTATACACTACACCTTACCTACTGCTACAAGAATTGAGTCTAACAAGTCTGCGTCGTCTTGTATGCTCTTATAATTGTCCTTGTGGGCAATGGTAATTGCTTTGTTAATCATTGCTGGTTTAATTTCCATTTCTTCAGCAATCGCTTTTACTGTATCTTTAAGGCCTCCACGTAAATCATCTATCTCGCCTAAAACTGTAGAGCCTTCTTTTATTATTTGCATGAGTTTTTGTTTTTCTTCTGGATTGAAGTTTCTTACTGCCATTTGTTTCTCCTTGATTAAATGTAGATTATACTACACAATCTGAAAATAATCAATTGAAATTTTTAATTACCAATTATTTTAGAATAATTGCTTTGATCGACTTCTCGCCCATGTATATCTCTGTTTCGGCTTCGCCTTTCCAACATTGATATTTTACACTGGCACTATAATTTCTTTCTGCTTGTCTTTTGCCTCGTAAGCATTTTGCCATGTTTTCCTGGATTCGATGTTCTTTGATCTCACCATTTACAAACATTAATAAGGCAACTACCGATTCTATCATTAGTGTCCGTTTCCGTTTTTATACACAATCTCTCTGTCAGCATCTTTTAATTCTTCGATGTGTCTTTGTGCTTTTTCCATTTGTTTTTCTAAAAATTCTATATTAATTTTATTATTAGCCATATCGTCTAAATGCTTTTGCATTCTGTCTACAGTTTTATAAAGATCTTCAATTAACATAAATTGTTCTATGTCTTGGGAACTTTGGCCAAGTTCACCTCGTGGATATTTTATTCTGAATTCAGTGTTCTTAGTCACTTCAGAGTGCAATCTCTCGTCTTCAGCACTCATGTCTTTTTCTAAAAGAACTGATTGTGTTTCTAATTTATTCAATCTTTCAACAACACCAAAGTATGCCCAAACTCCAACTGCTACTGCTCCTATTATAGATAGAAGATTTCGCATTGGCATTGATATAGATGTTGAATCACTTATTTTCATAATGTACGTATTTATTATTTGTTAAGAGTGTCTAGTCGTGTCAAAATAACTTTTATATCTTCAAGTGTATTTTGACGCCATTTTCCTTGATTGCCCTTCATCATTTGGTTAGGTCGTTTGAACGCAAAATCGTGCATCCTGCCTAAACCTCTTGCTCCAGCAGATAATGGACTATTTTTTTGTTTATCACTGCTGACGTGTCCTATATGTTTTAGTTTTGTTACGTCATTCAAATATTTGTGATGTGAAAATGGAGAAGCGAGAGTGTGTCTAGATGTATCGTCTCCGATACCCTCATTAACTTTTTTGATAGATTTATCTTGCTCCATAAAACTATTTATTTTAAAATGGAGTGTTATTAAATAGATTCGTGTGGAAGGATATCAGGTCTTGTGAGGTTTACTGCACATGGACCTTTTGCCGCTATATCAACATCAAATATTAATTTTTCACCTTCTTTCAAAGGATTAAGACCTGCGGCCTTAACTGCTGATATATGGACAAACACATCTTTTTGTTTATCATCGCGTTCAATAAAACCAAAACCTTTAGTTCCGTTGAACCACTTTACTTTTCCTGTTACTGCCATAATTTTATTGTGATTATTTTTTCTCTGCTGGATCTAAGTCGTTTGTAAACTTATCTTCTGCAGGCACTTCAATTACTTCCTCTTTTGCTGGAACATCCAACTCAACATCTTCGCCTTGCTCTTCAACTGGTACTTCTGCTTCAGTTGGCTCTTCTAACGTTGGTTCTTCTGCTTCAGGTTCTTTTTCTTGAACAACTTCTTCTTCTGGTGCTTCGGCCTGCTCAGCATCAGCAATGATTTCTTTAGTTTCTGGTGTTTTCATTATAAATGAATCCTCGTTCATTTCAACTTCGTTATTTGAAAACGTGTTGTACATTTCAACTAAATCGTTTGCTTCTGCATCTTTTACAAATTCAGTAATATCTTTTAAAAATACTTCTCTGAATGTTTTGTCATCCATGGTAGCATCTTGTTTCTCTTCTGCTTTTAATTCTGCTAATTGTGTTTCTAATTCTGCAATTTTATCTAACCTTTTTGTTTCTTCGTTTACTGCTTTCTTAATTGATGTAGATATTGAATCATCTGCGTCTGATTCTTTAATTGCTTTTGTAATACTTGATTCTTCTTTTGTTTCAGCAGTGATAGATTCTACTAATTTTTCTGCTTTTGGTGAAACTTTTGTCTCTTCTGCATACTCTTTTATACCTGCCAACTTGGCTATATCTGCCAATGTTACATCTTTTTCGTCTAAGATTTTAGGTTCTTGACTTGCCGCTTCCATTAAAGATGCTCTTTCCTCTTCTGGAGTCATGTTACTCATTTTATTTAGACGAGCAACCAAGTCTGCAAAGTTATCTGTATAAGGTTTCTTACGTGCCATATGATTATTTATTATTTGTTACAGTTTATTTAAGACGTTGATTTAGCATATCAGTTAATTTTGACTCATATGCACCGGATTTTAACCCTAGTTTTTTGACATTTTTATATTCGTCGCCTGGTTTAACATCTGCTGTTGTGTTTTGTTTTGTAATAATACCAACTCCAGCCGCTTCGTCTTTCAAATGTTTGTCTTTTATCTTACCAATCTCTTGGTGATTTGCACCTTTGGCCGCGGCACTCTGAATTGCTTTCATTCCTGCTTTGCCATATTTTTTAACACCTGCTCGATATAGTATACCGCTTTCGTCAGTTTTCTTTCTTGTTTCTTTTGCCATTTTCTTTTCAACTTCGTTAACTCTTTTTCCTAATATTTTAAGCATACCTGGTTTAGTATCAACATCATCTATACTAGTTTCTCTTGCTAGTATCTCATCTATATTTTTTTTAACTATTTCAGAGTGTTTTGCAAATGTATTAGAATCAAGTTCTTCTCTGTATGGATTTAATTTTTGATATTCTTCATAATGATATACGCCCTGTAGATAATCTGCGGCAAGGTTTAGTTTTGTTTGCACCCATGCTTCTAGATCATCACCCTTATTAATCATTTCTATTAACTCAATTGCCATTTTTGCAGTTCTGTATAATTGAGATTTACTCATATGTCCTTCACCTGCATCTTCATCAAATTCTATATCTAAAACGTCATCGTCTTCAGCACTAGAACCATGTGAATCTAAATCAAAATCAACATCATCTTGTTTAAACCAATGTGCTTCTTTTCCAAATCCTACAAGAACATTGTTATCATCATCTCTGTCTAGTAATTTTCCTAATGTGCCTCCCCATTCTCCTTCTACGTCTGTGCTGATTCTGACCATTTGTTCTTCACTTAATTTACTTTCGGTCATTCCGTCATCGTCGTATATTCCAGCCTTACTGCCTGCCATGTAACCATGTACTTTTTTGACATAGTCAGATGCTAGATCAATTTTCTTTGCCACCCAAGATTCCATTTCCTGCTCGTCTTTGATCAATCCATGTAGTCTGACTGCGTGAGTTCCAATTTTAAGCAATTGATTTTGTGCCATACTCGCTTCGTATGTGTCTGGTTGTACTGGTTGATTATGTAATTCGTTTATTCTCATCTTAATTAAAACCGAAATGTGTTACCTCTGGATATTTTGCTATAATTTTTCTTGCCAATTCGTTGTGTGCTTTGATTTGCTGATTCATGTAACCTTCTTCTCTGCCACCTGAATACATAGTAGGTCCGCCTGGATTTTTGTCCACTTGCGTTGGTTCTTCTGGAGATGGTTTGTCTATGTTTTTCTGTAACCATTGTGTCGATCTCGCTATGAATTCTTTCGCAGGCACAGGTGGTTGATTGTCTTCGAAATCTGGATTATAACCCAAAGTATCTAAAAAATCTCTCATACTTGCGTTGCTCATGTATGGTGTGTCTAGTGGTTCGTCTTTTGCCCAACCATCTGGAAAGGTCCAGGTCATTTGTTTTTCGTCTTTTGGATCTTTATAATAAGGCATCATTGAAGCACCCTCTTTTACTGACTCGTCCTTGATCAAATCATGTTGGTGTTTCTGCAGGTCTGCCATGTTGTCAAATGTGCCTGTCAGTTTGCCGTGTCTGTAGGAATAAAACTTTCCGTCTTTGTTCCTTGCGGCAAGTCCGTATTTGTTCATGCCTCTGTCTGAATTGTCTTCTCCAAATTCTTTAAATCTCATCTTCTTACTACTCCTGGACCACCAAACAAACTTACACCTGGAAGTGCATGAGCACCCTTGGCAGTTCCGTTAGGATTTTTTGGTTGTACTACTTTTGGCACTTTAGGTGCTTTGGTACCCGATACTCCTGGTGTACCTGTGTATGATTTTTTGAATCTGTCATTGCCAATTGCTATGTGTGGACTTGTTACAGACGCTATGTTTCCTGCACTTGTGGCACCTGGTGTTGCAAATTCTTTAATTATTACTTCGTTAATCTTCATACTGATGTATTTATTTTGTATTTGTCGCATACAACATCAATTTTACACGAACAATAAGTCTTTGGGCAAGGCATATATTCGTCATATATTTTAATATCATCATTGTTGATATTGCCCATAATGTACTTACGATTAGGTCCAGTGCCGTCCTCGATAAAAGACCTTGACGTTGGGGTTACGTGTAAGTCTATAAGTCTTGAGCATGGATACACGTCACCGTTTGGCTGTATGTAGAATCGTCTAGATCCTGCTGAGCATTTCCACCCTAGGAATTTATGCTGTTGTTTTACTAACACAGATTGCCAGTGTACACGTTCATGATCTCCTTGCACTTCCATAGGCCAACCGATTGTCGCACCAGGTACTTTAAATTTACTACGTTGATAGGGGGTGATACCTAACGACTCGTCGTGTATCCACTCTAACATTTCTTCGGTGTATCCGTCAATTAATTTATGTGAGCCTAAATCTGGTCTCAGACACTTGGTTGAAAAATCAACAGGTATGTTGCCTTTCATTCTTTTTATTAGATCTACTACTGTCCAAAAATGTTTTGGATCCAACATTAGGTTAGCATTGGTTTGATATGTATGAGAAACTATTTCTAAATTCGAAAAGAATAAGTCAGGATCACAAAAATCTGCATGGAAACTTGAGTTTACAATAGCCACGTCCCATAATTCTGCATCTCTTAATTTTGTAAACCATCTGTTGGTTCTACTTGCGTTAGTATCGATCATGATACATATTTTTTGCTCAGTGTAATACCCGTCCTCGCTCATGAATAGTTTTTTCATGGCAATTAAAAAGTCAATTAATTTTGGCCACATAGTTGGTTCGCCACCAAGCAGTTCTATTGTGAGAAAACATTTCTTTGGTAACTGTTCTTTTAGCAATCTAAAAAAATTAAGTGCTTTATCGTATTCCGGAAAGCCATATCCACCGTCATGTAATTCCGATGGACAATATCTACAAGCAAAATTACAAGTTGTTGTAAAATTCCATGTAATGTAAACCAGTTCTTCGGGTTTGTACCCTTTTAAACGAGAATGTATTCTGTTTACGTTTGTTATATCTCTTAACATACTGTTATTTAATTTTTTCTGCTAACACGTCAAACCTACACGGGCACCAATTTTCTGGACAGGTGATGTAGTCTTTAAGTGGTTCAAAAGTGCCTTCGTTTATGTTTCCCATAAAATTTTTATGTGTTCTATCTGAGGCAAATTTTTGTTTGCCGTCTACTATTTTTCTCGGAGATATTAATTTTGAGCATGGATATACATCGCCATTTGGTTCAATAAAAAACCTACGTGACCCTGCTGAACATTTCCATCCCTTAAATGAATGTTCGTTATTTTTAATTACTTTTAAAAAGTTTACTTTTTTATGATTATAATATACTTGTTGCGGCCAACTAGGTTCTTCACTTCTTCTTTTGCCATATTTTGCACCGCTAAAAAAGAAACGGTTTTTTTGGATGTCTGTAATATATTCCAGTTGTTCCTCAGTATAGTCATCATTTATATCGTGTTTAAACTTATTCCTTATAGGAACAATCATCGTATCTACAGGCAAAGTTGAATTACATCTTTTTATTAAATTTTTTATATGGTCAAAGTTTTTTGGTTCTAATAAAAAACTTGCGTTTACTAAATGTTCCTGCGATACAATTTCTAAATTATCATAAAATAGTTCATCGTTATATTTCATTTCGTCTGCATGATAACTTGGATGTAATACAACAAAGTGTCCAAGATTATGCTCTACAAAATCCTGCCAATATCTACTTGTTCTACTTAAATTTGTATCAATTTGTATAACAATTTTTTGTGTTGCCTTACTAAACAAAGTTTCAGCGGCTTTTAAAAATTTAACTAGTTTAGGCCACATTGATGGTTCTCCGCCTGTAATACCTAAATTGATGTATGCATTTTTAGGTAATGTCGTAATCAAAACACCGAGAAAGTTAATTGCACCCTCATATTGCGGAAACTTATATTCTTTATCGTGCAGTTCGTCGGGACAATAAGAACAAGAAAAATTACAGGTACTTGTTAATGTCCATGTAATATACACTAAATCATTTGGTAAATGACCTTTGAGTTGTGACCCTACGTGTGTTATTTTTTCGTTTTGCATACTACTATTTAAGCGATGTGTGTTTATGCAACTCTTACTTTTTCTGCAATAGCATCCATTTTGCAAGGGCACCATTGCACAGGACAAGTAATATATTCTCCATATAATTTAAAATCTTGATCTGCAATATTCCCCATGTAGGCACTTCTTTTTCTAATTAATGAACAAGGATATATGTCTCCGCCTGGCTCAATATAAAATCTTCTAGAACCTGCAGAACACTTCCATCCTTTAAAGGAGTGTTGTTGATTCACAATTACATTTTGCCATTCGACTGATTCTCCATCAAAATACATTGTCAAAGGCCATATCAATTTATTGCCGGGTATGTCGTATATGTCTCTATCAAAATTAAATCTATGTTTCATTTTATTTTTAATGTAATCTAACATTCTTTCGTCGTAACCGTCTATGATAGTACTTGTATTCAATGCGTCAACATTTTTATCTACTGGTCTTAAAACTTTTGTTACAGTATCAACAGGTAAATTTTTATTAACACGTTCTAGCAAATTTATAATTTTATCAAAATGCCTAGGATCTAGCATGAAATTTGCATTTGTGAGATACTTGCTTGAAGCAATTTCTAAATTATTATAAAATAGATCCGGATCACACATATCAGCATGATAACTGAAATTGAATATAATAGATTTATATAAATTTTTTTCTATCATACTATTAAACCATCGATTAGTTCTGCTACCGTTGGTATCTAGTTGTATTATAATTTGTTGTGTTTTATCTGCAAAGTGTTCTTGTACAGCGGTGCCAAACTCAATCAATTTAGGCCAAAGTGTTGGTTCTCCTCCTATTAATTCAAAAATAATATGTGCATTATCTGGCGATTGCTTCGACAACGATTTTATAAAATGTACAGCATCTTCGTATTTTGGAAATCCATATTTGCCATCATGTAAGTGATCAGGACAATATGAACAAGAAAAATTACAAGTAGTAGTAAAACTCCAAGTGATGTAAATTAAATCGTTGGCAGTTTTTCCTGGGACATAACCGCCTACCTGTTGAATGTTGTTCAACATGGCTACTTCTTCTTGTCTGGTTTACCGTGTTTGTTATGTTGTGCCCAGGCAATGGCATATGCACCAGACTTGCCAAATTTTTTCTTCAATTTTTTTACTTGATGTTCTCTGCCCGGGGGTGCCTCTTCTATAATCCATTCAGAAAAAATATCTTTTACCTTCATTTTTTTCCGCCTTTCATATTCGCACACCAGTGATACATTTTACCTTTTTCACCACCGTATTTTTTTGCTTTTGCTCTTAACGAAGAAACAGATCCTTTACAACTTGCACCCGAACGTTTTACTCTTCCTGGTCTGCTCTTACCCTTCTTTTTTCCGTCTGCAAAGTTTTCTTCCATTCCTTCTTTTTTATTTTTACCAGCACAATGAGCCTTCTGGGAGAAACCTTTTGGATTAGAACAATTTATAGATTTTTTATATTTGGATGACCAACCTTCCACCCTGTATGGATAAGCCATCATGGAGTGATACCCCATTCTCATTTTTCCTGAGATTTTCTTTTGGTATCTGTTTAGTTGTTTTTCGACATCAGGATGTACGTATTTTGTGGCCAGTATTTCTTTTATTCTCATTACTCAACATTACCTTTGTGTCTACCTTTTTTACGTGTTTCGCCTTTTTCCATGGCTTCTGCCCAAACTACCATGTTGTTTACTAAACTTTTAACACTACCTATTGCTTCTGAATCCTGTAAAAGTTTATCTCTGCCTTGTGCCTCAACTTCAATATTACAAAGTGGAGGTGTTGTAAGTGCAAGGTTAGAAGCAAAACTATATAACGTACCTGTTATATGTTGCCAACCATCTACTGCCCCTGAAACAATACTTCCAAATACTTTGCCCATCATTGGTTTATAGTGATTATCATCTAGGCTCCATGTGTCAAGAAAGTCTAATCTCTCGATCAGTGCCTGCGTGTGACTACTAAACATACCCCACCATATTGGCGTTGCACAAATAATACCTGCAACATCAGGTTGAATCATTTTATATATTACAGGACGTAATTCATCGTCTTCGTCGTCTACACTATTTTTATAATTTAATTCCGCCATGTTAATAATCTCACATTCATGACCGACCTTTTCGAATCCAAGTTTGACCATTTCACATACTGTATATGTGTTAGATTCTGCACTTGGTGTTAAACTTCCGTTTATAATAATAAATTTCATATTACTTCTTTTTTGTTTTTACGTTTTTTGCTTTGCCACGTCTGTTTGCATTTGGATCTTTTCTTCTTTTTCTACTTGCCGCAGACTTCCTGCCTTTTTTTCCTAGTGCGTGTGCTTTTGATCTTGGTAAGCATTTAGGTTTTCCTTCCTTAGAAGAACCTCTCGCACAATCACCTCTAATTTTTCCATCTGGTCCAAATCTAACCCACTTATCTTTAAACCATTTTTTTAAATTTTCATCTAGTCCTTCGGCAAATATTAGATTACCGTCAGAGCCTATTTTTATATCTTCTTTTTTGACACAGTTCGGAACTCTTTTGCCAAACATAGTTTTCATGCCTTTCTTTTGGTATCCAGGCCAACATTTTTCAGTTACTATTTCTGCGTATCTCATTATGCTTTATGTCCGTTCCTTATTGTCCAAGAATAAAAATTCATTTTACTTTTTACTTTCATGTAAAATCTAGTGATATCTTTTTTCAATGGCATGAAATAAGGTGTGTTTCTTTGTCTATTATGTCTTTTAATCATTTTACAAATGCTCCTATCCTTCCGTGTATGTCAGGATGTTTTATATATTTATAACCTTCTGGTGCCTTGGTGCTTTGTCCTTTCCATACGGGCAAATACTCCTGTCTATCACCTTCAAAATCTACATTATGTCTGAAGTGCATTTCTATTGTTTTACCACCAATATACTCTACATTTAATCTTGGTCTATTTCCAAAATATTTTTTAATTAATGGATTTAAAGGTACTTTTTCATCAACACGAATCCATTTATCCCAACGTTGTAGAGTTGTAGGTTTTTTAATTCCTTCAACACATCTGACTTGTTTGCCTTTATTATAGTCAACTGTGAAATGTCTTCCCTCGAACCATTCACACCAAAAAGTTCCGATTGGCAAATGTGATGTATCTTTTTTCAAATGCATTTTTTTAGCACCCATTCCTAATCCAAATACATTCAGCACTGGCCTTACAATGTAATCTCCCTCTTTAGGAACTTCGATACCTGCAGGTCCGCAGTTGTATCCTAGTTTTTTTGAAAGTATTAATTTATCCAATGCCCATAGATCATCTGCTTTGGGATTCTTCCAATACAAATCTTCTTCGTCGGGTTTTTGGATTAGTTCAAATAGTTTCACTTCTTTTTACTGTTACCCCAGTTCGCCGCACCTTTTTTACGACACTGAACTAGAGCACCAGAGGCGTAAGCCGAAGGCCAAACTTTGTATCTCGATTTTACTTTGTGATAGCAGGCGTCTTGTTTCTCTGCTAATTTTTCAAATTCTTCTTCTGTGATTCCTACTACTTCGTTGATTTTCATTTTACCACTTTCTACAAGACCAATATCTTGCTTTTGTCTTTGGTCCTGGGTTCGCACAATTATGACGTGCTCTGAAACTTTTTCTTGCTTTTGGATTAGACTTTCTTATTCTCATTGTTTTTCTTTTTGCCGATGATCCACCATGTCCAAAGTTTACTTTTTTAACGTTTCCTGTTTTTGGATCTTTTACGTATACTTTGAATTTTTTAACATCACCTCTCATTGGTTTGTTCAGTGGTACTTTTCTTCCTTGATATTCTGCATCAAATAATTCTGCTTCGTCTTCTGGATATCCCAAGTAACCAAAAGCACTAAAAAATTCATCATCATCTTCAAATGTCATTTCATCTTCTTCTGGGAATGGTTCATCAATTTCCTGTGCTATGTCGTCTTCTACTTGCCCAAGTGCAGTAAGGGCCGATGTTTTTGCGTCATCGTCTATAGCCAGTTCTCCTATTCTGTCTTTCATAGAAGAGATGTCCACTAATAATTTTTTTATATCTATGTCTGTGTTATCAGGTGCTTCGTTTGTAACACCGTCTAATTTATTTAAAATGTGTCTGATATCGTTCATATAATGTATTTATTTGTTTTTATTTCTTGGCATTGGGTTTTCGCCAGTCAGTTTTGGTTGTGCAAACCATAATTTAAACCATTCATCGGAGCCTGGTCGTATGTTATGTTTTCGCTGATATTCTGCTTTTGCAGTACCAATATAAGATAAGTTTTCTCCCATTGACGACTCTTTATCTTTGTCTATTCCTGCTAATTTTTTGAGATCTTCTATATTCATTTGAAATATTTATTGAAATAAATATGGTTAGTATGAATATATCTGACCAAAAGAAACTTGTAAACGCAATAAAAACATCAGAACAATGCCAAAGAAATTGGGATTTGGATAAAAGCATACCCCAAGAACATTTGGATATAATCGAAACAGCATTAACTAGATGTCCTAGTAAACAAAGTCGTATAGATTATGTTCCATACATGATTACAAATAAAGAACTAATTCATAAAATTTACGAGAAAACTGATGGATTTATTACAGATCACACTGCCTCGCCTCCCACAACTACAACTAATTCACAAGTATGTGCAAACCTTTTAATTGTTTTATTATCTGCTTCGGAAAAAGATAAGGACTGGTTAAGCAGGTTAGGTAAAGACAACACAAGAGAACTAAATCCATATGGAACACCTTTCGGTGAAAAAGAAGCCGAAGAACACGATAGAAAAGCAGGTTACAAAAAATTAGAAAATAAAAATACTTTATTGAATGTAGGTGTTGCCATGGGTTATGTTGTACTAGTAGCAAACCAATTAGGATACAGGACCGGTATATGCACTTGTCTAGAAGGTGGCGAAGTCAAAAAATTACTAGGTATCGAACCAGGCGTACCTGGTGTTCCGCAAGTATTTGGTTTAATAGGTATCGGTTATGCTGATAAAACAAAAGATAGAACTCAACATATGTTTAACAATTATAGATTTCCGTCTTTTTCGGCAGAAAAAACAATTGAAGTAAAAAAACTTTAAATCTTCCAAGAACGAAGTTGCTCTTTTGTTGGCTTCATTGGTTTAAGTTTTTCTACTTTCCCACCTTTAGCCATAAACTCTTTTAATTTTTCGTCTAGTTCTCTTTGTTTTTCTTGAGGTGTTTTTTCTTCTGTGTTAGTTGAATAGTTTCTGTTTATTCCTTCAAATTTTGGCATTACATATCCTCTGGTATATCGTCGTTAAATCCTGCCCACCTGTCATAATATGGATCGTTGTGATTTGGGTCATCTTCACCTTCTATTGCTAACACTTCTGGAACATAATGTTTCATCATATTTTCAATACCATACTTCAATGTTTGTTGACTTCCTGCACAACCAGAACAAGCACCTGACATTTGTAAAGTCAAAAGTCCTTCTTTGAACTCAACAAAATTTACTGTGCCTCCGTGTCCTGCAACTGCTGGCTTTACATGAGTCTCTATAACTGCTTTTATACTAGCAACTATTTCCTCGTGCGGTCTACTTTTCGTCTCTTGATTTTCCATAATTTTCCAATGCTTCTTTTACTTTAGTTAGCGAATCTCTGTTGGCTTGATATAAAATTCCATAACCACCAGCGGCCTGCCACCTTTGAATATTTACAGGACGATCGTCTATTAAAATGTTAGGTGTACCAGATGCTTTATCCTTAGCATAAGATTCTTTTCTTCCAGTAACAACAATTTCGTCTGGCGTTGAAATGTTGTTTTGTATCCATACTTTTTTATATTTTGCCGAATTCTCATGGTCACCTCTTAACGGTGATGTATTAATAGCAAAATTTCCGCCAGTAAATTTTTTGACCATGTCAATCAAAGCATCTGCAGATTGAAATTTAGGTAGTGTTGCAAAAAAATCTGTTCCTGTAATTCTATCTATAACTTCTTTTTTAAGATCCTTTGTCTTATCGTTAGTTAATTGTTTCCAATGTTCAACACCATACATTTTTTCTACACCGCCAAAGAAGTCAGCCAGAACTCCGTCCATATCCAGATAAACAACTGGTTTACTATTCATGTCTTCATTATACAACTTTTTGTTGTTTTCGTCAATCGTTACTCCAAGTGCATCTTGTATTCTATTATAAACTGCTTTGCTGTCAGATCCGCCCATAGCAATTCTGGAAAATTCATGCCATTGTCCTTTGTTTGCAAGTTCTCTGGCCTTTGATGCAGAAGCACCTGTTACACCTTCGTCGTCTGGATCTCTTTGTCCAGCATTTACCACTTTGATATCATCAAACTTGTAAAGGTCATTTCCTGCTTTATCTGGTTTACCATTATATTGATTAAGCAGTTTTTCAAATTCTGCAACTCTATCAGAGCCAGCAACCATAACAATTCTTGTTCTACCTTGTGCTTGTATGACTTGTAGTGCTTTTATAATAGTGTTTGCTGTTGGATCACCAACGATTACATCTGGATAATATTTTTGAATATAGGATTGCTTCTCTTTAAAACTTAAAGGATCAGTTTTGTTGTTCTGTTTGTGAGATAAAAATATGTATGCTTGTCCGTCGGCTTGTTGAGCCACAGATTTAACTTTATCAATTAATTTTTGGTGTCCTATTGTGGGAGGATTGAATCGACCAAAGGCAAAAACTGCTGTGGATCTATCGTCCTCTCTAAGAAACAGTTCCTTTAGCAACATCGTATTCGCCTTGTTCTATATTTTCTTTTTCTCTATCTGCGAGGTCTTGAGCAACTTGCATTCTAACTTCTTTTGGAAACATATCTTTAACGTCATCCATTTGAGAGCCATTTTGTTTTACATATTCTTTTGCGGCATCATCAACCAAATACATCCAAAGTTTTACTGCTAGTTTGTGATCATACACACCTTTTGCCATTTTTCTTTTTAGATTTAGTATAATTGGCATAAAACGTCTACGATAAAGATCCTCATCATTCATTATGAATAGATCAAGTTCTCTCGTTGCTTCAGTATCTATATTTTCTGTAATAAATTCGTTCGCTTTCATAAACGTATTTATTCTGGATCGTAAAAGAACTCTAAACCTGATTTGTTACCTATATACGGTTTGTTTGGATGGTTTTTAAACAATTCTAGTGTTAGGTTAGTACCTAATAGCACTACCTTTAGATATTTGTCTGTTTGACTTAAAACTTCAGCCTCTGCAACCTTACCGTTATCCTGGCAAGTGATACTAATTTGTTCCATTTATCACCATGCCCATTATCCACATACCTAGTAAAAGAACTGCAACATACCTTGTATATAATGAGTAATTTTTCATTATTGTATATCCGTTATCTCTTATTATTTCTACGTGTAGGTCAACGGATTCTGGAGTGACATTTACGTTTACTGTTTGGATATCTTCTAATTCTTTATCTGTCATATCTAACTATAACACAGATATGGTTATTGTCAACCTAGATTAATTATTGTATAAGATTTTTGTAATAGATCCAGCACTCATGCCAGATACTTTTGCTCTTACCCAAACAAAATTACCAGTAAAGTTTGCAGGAAAAACTAATGTCGATCCGTCTATCTGTGTTTGAGTAATTTCAGTACCATCAATATCAAACCAGTCTGCTTCAGCAGGTGTTGTTGCAAGTGATCCTTGCATTCTCAATTTGATATTAGCGTCATCATTTAAATCTGCTGAAACATAAAAAGCAACTGTATGTGTACCATCGCCCTGTGAAAAATATCCATCGCCCTTTTCTTTTTCAGTAGCAAATCCGGTCATATCTAATGTTGTTGTAGTTGAACCGTCTGCATTTTCGTCTACGACTGTTTCATTTACTGTGAATTCGTTTGGTGCGGAAACTGTTGCCTCTGTTTTTACAGTGAAAGTTTTATTATTATTTGTTGTACCTGTTACTGTAATAATGTCTCCAACTTTAATGTTTACTAAAGATGTGGTTGTTGATGTGATTTTGTTAACACCAGCAACTTCATTGAAGGAGATATCCGTACCTGTTACGTTTGCCAGATGTGCTTTTGCAGTTTCTAAAGTAATGCTTGTTTGTGCCATTTGCTATTATTTATTGGATTTTCGTTTATAAAATCTTGCAGTCTTTGGACCTAATCCATACACAGCGGCCAGTTCGTTTGGCTCTTGTCCGTCTATAGTAGTGATATCAAGATACTTAATTTTATATGCCTTGCCGTCTGCTTCTCTATATTCCTGGCATACACAATGATTTTCTCTCAATTCCTTTACAATTAATGTTGCTTTAATATCAACAGGACTACCATACCAATCCTTTGTAATTGTGGATTCAACTAGCGAATCCTTGTTCAGTATTTTTCTTTCTCGAAGTTTTCTAATAATGTCGATCATGTTTATATTTTAATATACTTTTGTACTTTGTCAATAGCCTTTTCAATAATAATGTATAATGCAGATAAAAATTTCTCATCCTTCACATAAAAATACCCGTGCCAGCAATATGCACTTTTTCCAGAAATATAATCAACAACATTCTTATTTGTAATCTTTATATTTTTATTGTTTGTCATGCAAAATTGAACAAATGATTCTTTTTCGTTTTTATCTAGTATTTGATGCACGTCCTTTTTTAGATGTATTTGGAATTGCATTTCGTTGTGTGGGTATCTTTTGCATAATACAATATTTTTTTCCAATTTGTTTGTAAGATTCAAATCAACACTTGAAACATCATAAAGAGAATCCCAGTACTTTGTAATTAATTCTAAAGCAATTTCAAAGTTACTGTAAAAAAAAGTTTTATCTTTCTGAATTCTAAACTTTACACTTTGCCTATTTGCCATTATAAATCCTGCAAGGTCTCCCGCCAATGGATGTTGCTTACCATAAAAGTATCCTTGGTTCTTAACAAACCTCATTAGGTGTTCGTCAGTTGTAGGATATAATGCGTTGGTCCACGGCATTTTGAATACAGTCTTATGGGTATATTCTCCGTAAAAAAGTTTATTGTGGTGCTTTCGCATCTTTTTCTTCTTGAGGTTTTGAAGATTTTAGAACTTGCGGTGCTTTGAAATTGATAGCAATTTTTGGAACAACATCTTCGCTTAAATCGATTTCAACCATTCCCCCATCTTGTAGTTCACCAAACAAGATTTTTTTAGATAAAGGCTTTTTAATCTCATCATCAATTAGTCTCTGTAAAGGTCTTGCACCCATTTTAGAATCAAAACCTTTTTTGATTAACCAATCGATTGCTGAATCTGTTGCATTTACTTCTACGTTTTTCTCAATAGTCATACTGTTTAATTCTAGCAAGAATTTTTTCACAATAGACTTCATTGTGTCCTCGCCCAATTTATCAAATTTCACTGTTGCGTCAAGTCTGTTTCTAAATTCAGGAGCAAAAAATCTTTTTGTTGCCGCCTCGTCCTCACCTACCTTGTCATGGGCACCAAAACCAATTGCATTTTTTTCCATTGCTTCTGCACCTAGATTAGATGTAAGAATCAAAATAATATTTCTACAATCTGCTTTCTTACCGTTTGAACCTGTTGCGTTTCCATAATCCATCACTTGTAAAAGCATATTAGATACATCTCGATGTGCTTTTTCTATTTCGTCAAACAGCACTACTGCGTGTGGATTTTTTTCTACCTCATTGATAAACATTCCACCACCCATATTCGAATCTTCATAACCAACATAACCAGGAGGTGATCCAATTAGTTTTGCAATAGAGTGTTTTTCTTGATATTCAGACATATCAAATCTTACAAGTTCAACACCAAGTGTTTTTGCTAATTGCCTTGCAGTTTCAGTTTTACCACAACCTGTTGGTCCTAGGAATAGGAATGATCCAACTGGTTTATTTAGATTCTTCAGTCCTGCTCTAGCAATCAATATTTTATCTATAACGGTGTTAATTGCTTTATCCTGACCAAACACTTGTAATTTCATTTTTTCTTGCAAATTTTCTAAGTGTTTTGCTTCTTTCTTAGCAAGTTGTTCTATAGATATTCCTGTCATTTTTGATATCTCATGAATAATTTGGTCATGATCAATTTTGCCATCTTTAACATTATTAAGTTTTAATCTTGCACAGGCAACATCAATTACATCGATTGCCTTATCTGGAAGTTTTTTATCTGCAATAAATTTGTGAGAGTATTCAACTGCATCTTCACAGGCTTCGTCTGTAATTGTGCATTCGTGAAACTTTTCATAATAATGTTTTATTCCTTTTAAAATTTTGATACAAGTTTCTGTAGAAGGTTCTCCTATTTGCAGTCTTTGGAATCTTCTCATTAATGCTCTATCTTTTTCAAAGAATTTTCTGTATTCTTCCCAAGTTGTAGAGGCAACTACTTTAATATTACCTTTTGTAAGTATAGGTTTCATTAAGTTTGCAAGATCAATAGAACCGCCTTGTGTTGTGCCTGCACCCACCATCATGTGTGCTTCGTCGATGAATAATATTGTTTTGCCTTTTTGATCTAATGCATTTAAAATTAATTTAAATCGTTCTTCAAAATCACCTCTATATTTAGATCCTGCTAACAAACTACCAACATCTAAAGAAAATACAACGTGTTCACGCAAATAATCCGGCACATCTGCTTTATTTTTTGTAATCCGTCTTGCTAATCCCTCAACGACAGCAGTTTTACCTACACCTGGGTCACCAACAAGTAAAACATTATTTTTATTTCTTCTTGCCAATGTTTGTTTTAGTTGTTCTGTTTCTTCTTCTCTGCCTATTACAGGATCGATCTTTTTATCTAAATATTTCTGATTTAAATTTTCACAATAGTTTCTTAGTATTCTATCTGCTTGATTTGGTCTAAGTTTTTGTTCACCTCTAGGTTCTTGACCAGGACCCATTCCCATACCAGGCATCATTGATTCATCGAGAATTGATTCTGCACTTAACATATCTTGTAAATCTTCTCTGTTAACTTTGTGTGTTTTTAAGAAATATACACTATAACTCTTCTTTTCCGAGAATATGCTGAGTAGTACATCTAATGCATTCACATCTTGTCTACCTTGAAATAATGCTTGAGTAAATGCTCTGTTAAGTAATCTTTCTAGAGATGCAGTTTTTCTTGGAGCAACTGGACCATCTCCTTTTTTCACAATATCAGTACACTTATTATCAAGATAATCTTCTATGTCTCTTATAAGTGCAGATACGTTTGTTTTAAAATCGTGTAGGATAGTGCCGATGTCCTGATTTTTAATTAATGCAAGTAATAAATGTTCAACAGTAACGTATTCATGTTTTCTTTTTTCTGCTTCTTTTACTGCATCTTCAAATATATTTTCTAAATTATCATTAGCCTCTAACATCTAGTTTATCCCTTCTCTTTAAAGCCATATCCCATTTAAGTTTTGATACTCTCTGATCAAATGTTATTCCATTAATGTGATCTAACTCGTGTTGAAAACATTTTGATTCCATATTATCTAAATGACCTTCCAATGTTTCTCCTTTAATATTTTGCCACTTTACTGTTACTTGTTTTGGTCTAAGAACTTGTACAAATATGCCTACAAAACTTAAACATCCTTCGAGGTCCAAAACTTTTTCTTCACTTGAATGAACTATCTCTGGATTCCACATTATAACAGGTTTTTTAATATTGTCAAATGACTCATGACCCATAGCAAAAAAACGTTTGGTAATTCCGATTTGGTTAGATGCAAGACCTAACCCATTTTCAGATTTCATACAACCTATCATATCTCTTTCAAACTTCTCAATGTCTTTATACATGGGAATCCTGTCTTTATCAAATTCAAACGGTGTGCTTACTGTGTGTAAGAAACTGCTAGGATGTTCGTATATTGTAATCATTTTATTACCTTTACATCACTTTCTGTCTTAATAACAACTCTTGCACCACATGACAATAATGGTTTATCATTTCCGCCATATATTACATGACTAGGTCCTTGTATTTGAACTTCGTGACAATATGTATTACTGGATCCTTGTTTAATTGTAATTACAGGTTCATTGGTACCGTTCTTTTTATTTGCACGTATTTTGTGTTGGTTTACGTGAATATATTTTGTTTTTGTTCTCATAAATCTTTTATTTTATTTAAATCCTTTTGTGATAATTGTGGTATCAGCACTACAACTTTTACGTAAAGATTGCCTCTAATATTTAATGATTGATGAATAGGCATTCCTTGTCCTTTACAATTAATAAGTGTGCCTGGTTGTGTGCCTGGTGGTACATTAATTTTAATTATTGTGTCTGTTAATGTTTTTAATTTAAGTTCGCACCCTCTTATAGCATCAAAACAACTGATAGTTTTTTCAGTATACAAATCGTTTTGTTTACGTGTGTATCCATCTGAATCCAAAACAGTCATTTGTACCATTAAATCACCTCGAGGCAGAGAAGGATCACTATCGTCGCCGAGGTTTCTGTACTTGAACGTAACCCCATTTTGTACTCCAGCAGGTATTTTCACTGTTGCAAATTCATCTCTTCCGCTTGGCAGTTTATAATTTATTGTCTTTTCATGATGCATCATTGCTTCTTTAATAGAAACAGCCATTTTAACATTGATACTTCTATTCACTTGAGGACGTTGTCTGCGTACATTTGTTGTTCTTCTGAAAGGATTTTGTTGGCCGAATCCGGAAAAGAAATCTTCAAATATGTCAAAGTCGCCTGATGTAAAATTAAAATTTTGTCCTTGGCCTCCAAAACTTTCACCATATTTCCTTATTGTATCGTATTCTTGTTTCTTCTTTGGATCTTTTAATGTGTCATATGCCTCGTTGGCTTCTTTGAATCGTGCTTCATTACCACCTCGGTCTGGGTGTTCCTTTTTGGCGATGTCCTTAAATGCCTTTTTGATTTGCTCATCAGATGCATCTTCTGGTATGCCCAGAGTGTCATAGTAGTTCTTCATCTAGTATATTATATAATAGATTGGCAGAATGTCAATGTTTGGTAATTATTTTTTAGTGATATCTGTCTTTTTACCGTTGACGTAAAGGCCGAACCAGGCCGCACCCGCACCAACAACAACAGAAACAAATCCTGCCTGTGCGTTGTTTGGTTCTGGAAGTGCCATAAACCATTGCATTGTATTATAGAATACTATTGCATACAAGGCCATCATTATTCTTGGTACTGTTCTCCAGTTTGACAAAAACTGTGGTAATTCCTCTTTTAAGAATAACCAAATAATTTTAATTAATGCCCAACCATCTCTAGCACCTTTTTTAACTATGTTGTCTTTTACTATCAACTTGTCTTCGTTTAATTGTTCAGCCATTATTTTACACCTTTTATTTTTGCGTTTCTTTTTCTGTGTCCGTTCCAAGCAACAAAGCCACCAATCCTTAATGCCCAATATGACAAGTAGTTCATTGTGTAGAATCCGTTTATGTGAATATTAATATCTCTAAATGTTTTATCCATCCATGCTTGATCTTTTACACCTATAGTCTCTTTTTTATTTTTCTTTAAAAGTGTGGCATACTTGTAACCATAGTCATGAATAAGTCCGCCCATTAATAATACTCCAACTGGAGAGAAAAATGTTCTTAAAAATTTAGGAATACTTGCACCATCAAATTGGAAACCTGCAGGTATCACATAATTTTCTCCATTTATGCTATAATGAAAGTCTTTAGTGATAATCCAATTTCTTGTAGATAATAACCACATTAAAATTCCTTTAAAGAATCCTATGCCTTTTGTAGATATTTTAATTGGTTGAAGATGCGGTAGTTCGTGATATTTGAATGTTAATTTGTTAGGTCTTCTTTTATCAAAAAAGTTTATTGCCCAACCAATTATGACTACTGCTATTAAAATAGTCCATTGCCAAAATTTCATAGCAAGTGCAAATATTAGTTCCATAAATTTGTTCCTTTTATTTTATACGTATTTATTGATTATCTTGGGAATTCTCTACTAGATTAATTAAATCTTGTACTGTTTGGACTTTATCACCGTCGTCCTCTGATATTTTAATACCTGTTGCTTTCTCCACCTGTATACACAATTCTATTGTGTCAAATGGATCTGCACCTAGGTCATTCACTAGGTGTGCTTCTGGAGTTACCTTGCTCTCTGCGACATCCAGGTGTTCTGCTATCACTTTAATTACTGTTTGCATTCTCTTCTCCCTCGTAATATTTCTTGTATTCTTCCAAGAGACTATTAGTTTCCTGTAGTTTTTGCCTAATTTGAGCAAAGTTTTTAGATAACAACTCGTAATCTTTATCGGTTAATCCAAACAACACAGGATCGATACCTGCGTCTTCTAATTTTTTAAACACTTCTTCTGCATTCTCACTGGTGATTATTATCCAACGTATGTCTTCGAGTGTCAATGGCATTGGATCTGGCAGGTTTAATTTCTGCCTTGGTTCTTCAACAGAGAAAATTTTAATCTTCTTCTCGCCACCTATACTGCAACCAGACAACAATAGGCATATCATTAGTGGTACTGCCACTATCCATGCTAATCTGTATGTTTTATCTTTATTGATATTCGACATAATTTGGATTCGCTAGTGCTGGGCACTCTGGGTTAATTTGTGATTTCAAAGTTGCTTTCAATTCTTCTTCTGTATGTTCGGCACCCGATGCCAACTCAACACATCTCGCCGCATTGTCTGAACCTTTGTTGATTACCCTCTCAACAGACTGGGTTCTCTCGATAGCAAGTTTGCCAACATCTCTTTTCTTTTTGTTGAATCTTTTATCTAACTCATCAAGATCTTTTTTGAAAGTATTAATTAGTATATTCAGTTTCTTGTTGCTTTCCATTATTGCATCAAAATCTTTTTTCTGTTGTTCTAATAATTTTGTTTGCTCTCCAATTGAACGTTCTAGTTCAACTTGGTTTGCTTTTAAAATAGCATTATCGGATCTCAACTTATTAACGTAAATGGCCGCACCGGCGATACCCGCTATTAGCACCATTGTCATTGCCATTTTAATATATCCAAACATTTAGTTACATTCCTTACATCTACAGTGGCCGCAAACTTCTATTTCGTATTCTTCAGCACCTTCGACTTCATAACGTCTTTCAGTTCTCATTAGCCTTGTACCACAATGAGATGTTGAACCACAATTATTGCAGTATTTAAGCGATAAGTCCAGGCTTGTAAACTGTTTTTCCATTTTCTTTCATAGCCGTTAATACACTTTTACGACTTTGGTCCACACTATAACTGACATGAACCCAACCAGAATCAGGTATGCCAGGAGTATAAAACTCTAATATTAATTGATCGAAATCTAAATTATCTTCTATCCATTTGCAAACATCATAGTTTGGTGTTCCAGGACATTCGATATCGACTGCTTGTCCTTTACAATGTTGTGAAGTATTAGATCCTCCGACAGCATAATTCAAATCAGGACCTCTGTATCCTGAATTTATAACTGTTACTCCAAAATGATCTCTTACAGGTTGTACTACTTTATCAAAAAGTACTTTTGCATTTTCTAAATGTGCTTCTGCAGGAGTATTATCAATACCTTTTCTTATAGCAGTTTGACTTTTTGTAAATTCTTGTAACGTGAAATTTTTGCTTAATCTTACCATTTGTACTTACTTAACATCGCGGATCGGCCACCCTTGCTAAAAACGAATTGATCCTCGTTCGTTTTGGTAATGTTAAATGGTCCAAAATATTTGGTAAAATAAATGCATTCTGCCATAGAATCTTGATCTATTTTGAATGCTTTTACTTCTTTCAATACCGCAGATGTATCTCCCCATGCGTGTAATTCAAACTGCATATCTTTACCGTTTTTAGATACGGTGATAACGTTTGCGTCTAATTTTGTTTCCATGATTTGAAACTTGTCAAAGAAACTTGTAATTTCACCTAGTCTTAATTGATTAATTTTTTGATTGTATGCCTCTGGAGTTCTCGGCAATACAGTTGAAAGGTTTGCCTTACTTGCCTCAAATTTTACAGGCTTTTTGTGGTAAGTGAATGTCCAATCTTGTACGTTGCAAAGTTTTTTAAGATCTTCTAAAAAATCAAATATAGCAGTATCCATTTTTTCAACTCTTTGGAATTCGATGAATACTTTGTGTTTTCCATCTTGCATTGTTCCTGGAGTAGCATCAGCATCTAGTATTGACTTGTAACCTTTTTCTGCAAAACGTTCTAAATCTTTAGCAGGTTCTAAACCGTCAACAGTAAAAGCAAGTACACAAACATCTTTGTCATCACCCATTTTTGATTTGTGTTTGTCTACTTCGAAGTTCTTGTTTACTAAACCGTCTAGATCTCCAGCCTGTAAACCTTCTTTCACTAGTACTGTCATATTATAACTCTTGTTCAAAGTTGTTTAAATCTTCTAACCCTGGAACTTCTTCACTCTTATTTTTACTTGTTACACCCGCTTTGAAATTACCAATTAATTCTTTTGGCATTCTTATCTCCACAACCCAAATAGGATGTGCATCAATTTTTCCTTTGACTGTGCCTGGTCTGTAATCATCTGGTGTTTTAATTTCTCTTGGTTTTAATAAACTATCTTTTTTATATACTACTTTGCAACCAGCGTCAAGTAATTTTTTACCACCTGAAGGATCTGGCATTTTATCCTCAGGCCACATAAAAGAACAAGTTACAAAATGTCTTGCATCTTTAGGGCCTTCTAGTAATTCTCCGTCTTCCCAATTCTCAAAAACGTACACATCAAGTTCATCAACAACTCTTTCGAAGTCTTTTAAAACATCTAAAGTTGGGCCTACGCCGTATAACGACTGTACATTTTTAACTATATCTAATACATCATGCATGATAGTATTATTTATGAATATTTTACAACACTAAAAATATGCTAATATATCTATGCTATCATTACCCATATATATTTTTACATGAGTCGAATACAAAGACACATCAATTCACAATACAACATAATCAACGAGGTATCATATGCTATTATTAAAAGGCCTACAACTGCGACCTTTATTTCAGAAGAAACTATGGAAACAAATGAGGAAACAGAGAATATACGACAAACGAGTAAGGTTGTATATGCTGAATCAAAATTGGCTGAAAGTAAGAAAACAGAAGGACAGAAGAAGACGAAGAGTTTTAAGAAAAATATGGAAAATGAGACAGTTGGCTATGTATTCTATTAGGAGTTGACGAATTCATCCATAACGTCTTTGTACCATTTTTGGTAATGTTTAAAGACGTTTTCGTAAGGTATATCAGTCGGCACGTTCGGCAGGTCGACTTTTAGTATCTCTTCATTTATTAAGTCTAAAACGACTCTTGCTTCTTTCAGTTTTCCTGGGCCGACTTTTTTCTTTGACAGTTCTACAAACTCATCAAACTTACCGTCAGGATGTTCTGTATACCTAACAATAAAGAATCTTTTTTTATCGTGTTTTCTACCCATTTGCCAATTTAGTTAAAAAGGTTTCTGCCCAATCATCTGAGCCTTCGTCGTCGCCATCACACTCTTGTCTATCAAGTACTTTTACAGCGCCAAGTTGTTGTAATCTCTCATCTACTTTTTTGCCTGCTCCACAAAAATAAGTGTGTGAACTATCTCCTAATGCACAGACACTATATTTCATTTCTCGTAAATTTAAATCTGCTATTTTTAGTGCATCATAAAATTCTTCACCATTTGTAGGCAAATCACCGTGTCCAGTTGTTGATGTAACTACTGCAACATTTTTCATTTCCTTCAACTGGTCCATTGACACATCGTTAAGTTCAATCATTTCAACATCAAAGTTTTTAGTTTCTGCTAAAGTTTTAACTCTTTCTGCAACTTCTTCAGCCGCTCCCCACATTGATGCCCATAATATTTTAAGTTCCATTTGATAACCTCGCTAATTTAATCATTACACTTGCTAAATTTATTTCAGGATCAGCGACAAATGAATGATCTACTAGTCCTTGCTTAATAATTAGCACGGCTTTGTCCTGTTGGTCATCATTCTTGGATATAATGTCCAGATTGTCATACAACCATCTGTATATCTCCTCGCATTCCTCTGGTCTTGCTTGACTGCAAACAAGTTTTCTTGCTTCATTTATTTTTCCTTGTTTGAATAATTCAACCATTTGTAGTCTGTAATCTTGTTGTCCTGAATCTCCAGATTGTGGCGGCATTAATTTTCCATCTCTGCAATTTTGTTGTATCATATTGATACATTTTCTCAGATCAGGATATGATGCTTTTACATATGTGTCTAATATTTCTATGTCAGGTTCCATCTTTTCTGCAATTAATATTTCCGCTGTCCTTGCCGTGAATTCATTTTTATCGATAGTCTCCATATGAAAGCCTTGACACCTTGAATGAAGTGCTGGAATTACTCTGTTGGGATAGTTACAAGTCAAAATAAACCTTGCCGATGTGTGATACATTTCCATTACACCACGCAACGCCGCCTGTCCGTTTGGACTCATATAATCTGCCTCGTCTAGCAACACATATTTGTATGCACCAAAAGGCATAATTTGTACGAACGAATTTATTTTTTCTCTGACAGTATCTACAGAATTTTCTCTAGAAGCATTTATTTCAAGTATGTCATAACTGCTGACATCAAGTTCAGCAAATAAAACT
>MDTD01020335.1_pt1 | contig 26725 bp, 24 predicted proteins | sample 811221 | NCBI WGS metagenome assembly MDTD01 (sample SAMN05326646, study PRJNA326480) | marine metagenome | isolation source: seawater | place: Pacific Ocean: South West | collected 2011 | reverse complement strand
TGACGACGACGACGACGACGACGACGACGACGGAGGAGACGATGGCGATGACGACGGTTCCGAAGCGCGCGTCGACCGCGAGCGCGACGGTGGACGGGGGTGAGAGCGACGGTGAGGAGGATGTGGGAACGAGCGCGCGGTCGAAATTCTTACACGCCACGAAGAGTTTTCGAGCGCCCAGGGGAGGGGAGAAAAGGTCGTTGGACGTGTACGTGTCCACGTGGAACGTTGGAAATAAAGCGCCGACGACCGAGGCGGCGAGCGGTTGGTTGAAGAGCGCGAGAGGGTCGGACGTCATCGCGATCGGGGCGCAGGAGGCGAGTTACGTCAAGACGAAAAAGACGACGAAACCGTCGGCGGTGAGCGCGGCGTGCGGAGACGTCGAGCCGTTTAAATCGAGGTTTAAGAAGGGGTTCTTTCACTCGTCCAAGTGGACGCGATTGGGGATGATGATGGGCGGGGCGATGGCGGGAGGGGTCATGGGGTACGTCCCGGGAGCCATGTGCGGGATGTTCACCGGTTGGTACACGAGCAAGCGGTTGGTGCAAGAGATCAAGGTGCGAGTGCATTGGTTTGATTTCTTACACGCCTCGGTCGGGTCGGAGTACGCGCTGTTACAGAGCGAAATGTTGCTACAGATGCGATTGGTGGTGTTCGTGAAGAAGACGCTCGTGTCGCGCATTCAGAGCGTCAAGGTTGGCTCAAAGGCGACGGGTTTGGGAAATCTCGTCGGAAACAAGGGGGGAATAGTCGTGCACATCGAACTGGACAACGGAGAGACGATCGCTTTCGTGTCGTGTCACCTCGCCGCGCACGAAAAACCAAAGTTTCTTCAGGCTCGCAACGACATGGTGCCAGAAATCTTCAACGGCGCGTGGGGAGACTGTCAACTGCGACCGGCGGGCGCGCTCCCTGTCGTCAAGGACATCAACGCGACGTTTTTCGACACCGGAAACGAAGTGTTCAGAAAGTTTAAAGGCGCCGTGACGAAAACATCCAACGCGTTTGAGACCGCGACGGGGGCTAAGATCGGGAGCGGGTACGCGCCGAGAAAAAATCAAGTGCCAGACTTGTTGGACTCTACGAGTCACGTCTTCTTCTTTGGAGATCTCAACTACCGTCTCGATCCGGGTCAAGTCCTCGGTAATGAGTGGGACACGCACTGGAACAAGGAGATTGAGAGCGAGAATAAGCCGACTCGCGAGAAATACGACGTCGAGAGCGTGCCTTTGAGTAAATTCCCCGCGAACAGACCGTCCGCGGCGCCCGGCGCGGGCGAGGACGACAGCGACAACGACAACGACAACGAAATCGTCGACGCGTCACCTTTCCAGATCGGACGCTCGGCCATCATAGAGTCCGTCGGTCGACAACGGTTCACTGAATTGTGCAAAGCGGATCAACTGAAGAGATCGATTCGGGAGGGTAAGGTGCTGTCCAACTTTCGGGAGATGCCGTTGAGTTTCTTTCCGACGTTCAAACGCGTCAGCAATGCTAAGGAGGAGAAATCCAAGGGTATGTGCTCGTCAAAGACGACGACGGTGGAAGAGAAGAGTTTAGCTCAACCCGGAACGAGCGAATACTACAACGCGAAACGCGTTCCATCGTGGTGCGATCGCGTGCTCGTGCACTCTCTGGCTGGCGCGAAGAGCTCCATCGAGGAGGTCGAGTACGGCGCTCGCCACGATGTCATGACGTCGGACCACGCCCCGGTCTATGCTCGCTTCCGAGTGCACCTCAGATCGCTTCCGCACGTCAAGTCTCTCCCACGAGCGACGTTGAAGCTCACGACGCTTCAGGTGACTCGCACGTACACCGAAGAAGAGATTGGAAAGAACGTCGGCTCATCCGTGTACGTCCACTTGTTTGTTCCTCACACGCGCATCGTGCTTCCGGTGGCGAGAGAGGTGAGCTCCACGCACGTCGCACGCGACGACAAACAACCGAAAGAGATCGGTAAATACGTTTTCCCTCCGCAGAACCTTCCGTCCACGCTCGTCGGCTACGACGCCTCGGATGAAAAACTTCGAATCGCCCAACAAAAAACGCAGGCGCGTTTCGCCCTGCTCACCGAGAACGAGCGTAAACAGATAAAAGCCGGGGGCGTCATCGAACCGGAGTCGGACTCGGACGCGCACATCGAGCGATTGGGCCTAGACGCCTTTAAAGAATTCGTCGGCATCGTCTCCGTCGTGGACAGTCGAACCGGACAAAAACTCGGAACGTGCGCCGTGCCGCTTCCGGCGTCCTCCGCCTCGTTCAGCGTCCCGCTCTTGTACTACTCTAAACAAGTTGGTTCCGTCAGCGCCTCGTGGACGTTATCCAAATAATATTTATAATCATCAGTCCACCGATGGATTTTGTAATCACCATCCAGTACATTACATAACACTCTCCATCGATCCATCGTCGCCTCCGCGCTCGCTCTCGTCCCGACGTCACACCGCGGCGGGCGTCCTCCTCGCGCCCTCGCGGTCGTCCACGCTCGTTCCCTCTCGTCGTCGATGCCGCTTCGTCCGCACGAGGAGATCACCGCCGGGTTCATCGCCGGATGCGCGGTGCGTCTCCTCGCTCTCTCTCTCGCGCGCTCGCGCGTCCCCGCCGACCGACCGACTGACATTCATCATCGCGCGCACTTTTTCAGGATGCCCTCGCGTGTCACCCCGTGGACGTCGTCAAGACGCAGGCGCACGTGAATAAGGGCGCGAACGCACCGTTCATCCGCGCGGTTCTCTCGCAGGCGCGCGAACGCGGGGTGTCGTCGCTGTATCGAGGCGTGCTCCCGGCGTGCGCGAGACCGCAAGCGCTCTGCATGTACGTCGGGTACGAGTGGAGTAAAAAGCTCGTCGACGCGGCGGACGCGGAGGCGATGACGACGAGGAAGGCGTTTCTGGCGGGATGGATCACGGCGTACGTGGAGAGCGCGTGCGTGACGCCGTTCGAGACGGTCAAGGTGAGGATGCAAACCAAAGAGAATATGGCGAGGTACGCGTCTTCGGCGGCGTGCGCTCGAGAAATCGTGCGCGCGGAGGGCGCGCGAGGTTTATACGCGGGATTTTGGCCGACGTGTCTGCGAAATAACGTGTTTAACGCGTGTTATTTCGGAAGCATACACTGGTGCAAGGGTTTTATGTCCACGCCGGAGACGTTTGTGGAACAGGCTGGTCAAAACATCGGCGTCGGCGTCGTCGCGGGTTTGGTCGCCACGGCGTTCAAGATGCCGTTTGATATATTAAAGAGTCGCATGCAGGGGCAAGTTCCGAGCGCGAGCGGTGCAGTCGAGTACCCGACGATGACGAGCGCGGCGATAAAAATCCTCAGGATGGAGGGTCCGTCGGCGTTTTATAAAGGGACGGCGGTGACGGCAGCGAGAATCACGCTCGGTTTTCCGATTAGTTTCGTCGCCTTTGAAGCCGTGGCGTCGGCGTTTCAAAATGAAATTCAGTGATCATATCGATTGGACAATTAGATTAGAATGATAGCTCTAGCGTGTAGAATAGAAAATCAAAGCAGCTCATAGCAGACTTAGGGCGCCAAACGCTTGGGATCTCTCGGGAACATGGACGTCTTGCGAATGTTGTTCAAGTCGAGGAACAACATGGCGACGCGCTCGAGACCGACGCCGCAACCGCCGTGCGGCATGGCACCGTACTTGAAAGAGTCAATGTACGGTTGAATCGTCGGGATCTCGATTCCACACGCCGCGGCGCGCTCGGCGAGAAGCTTGGGATCGTGAATACGTTGCGCGCCGGAGATGATTTCTTGCCCTCGAATGAAAATGTCGAAGGAATTGGTGTAGTTGGGATCATCCGCCGCGGGCATCGTGTAGAACGGTCTCGCGTTGAGAGGATACCGCGTGAGCATGTAAAAGTCGGTGTCGTACTTCTCCTTGACCAACTTACCGAGCAAACGCTCCGTCTCCGTGCCGATATCTTCGAGCGGATCAACGTCGGCGCCCGCCTCTTGCAACATCTTGATGCCCTCCTCAAAGGTTAATCGAAGCGTCGGGCGGCAGTACTTGAGCGGTTCGAACGGATGTTGCTTGTTGACGACCTCGATCTCTCTCGCGAATCGTTCGTTCAAGCCGTCGAACATGCTGACGAACAATTCATCGAGCACGTCCAAGACTTCGTCGTAGTGCTCCTTGATGTTCATCTCCATGTCCAAACCGGTGAACTCACACAAGTGGCGGTGCGTGTTGGAATCTTCGGCGCGGAACACCGGTCCGACCTCGAAGACGCCCTCCAAATCACCCATGATGGCCATTTGCTTGTACAGCTGCGGAGATTGCGCCAGGCACGCCGGGCCGAGTTGCATGTAATCGAGCTTGAAGACGGCGGCGCCGCCCTCCGAGGCGCCGGCGATGAGCTTGGGAGTGTGGATTTCCACAAAGTTACGTCGCAACAGCGCCTCTCGGAACAGAGTGCCGACGCCGGATTGAACCTTGAAGATGGCATTATTCGTCGGCGTTCTCAAATCCAACACGCGGTTATTCAAACGCGTGTCTTGCAACACTCGGACAAACTGACAATCCTCGGCGTCAAAGGCGCTATCCGGTCTCGACGCGTCCTCCATCAAAAACGGCAATTCCGGATCCGATCTCGACACGCAGAAAATCTCTCGGCACACAACCTCGATCTCGTTCTGCGTGCACGACTCCACGGGAACCTCCGGCTTGACGACCAAACCCTTAATATCCACCACGCTCTCCTTGGCGAGCGCGTTCGCCCACTTCACCATGCCTTTGCTCACGTGCACGTCATCCACGAACATCGTCACCTGCACCGTCGCCGTCTGTTGTCTCAACACAATAAACGCACTCTTCCCCTTCCCTCGCACGTTGTGTATTCTCCCTCGAATCAACACCTCACGATTTACGAAACTCGCGTCCAGCGCGTCCGCCCGCGTCCACGCCCGCCCCGTCTTTTCCTTTGATTGCACCATCTCCGCGTCCCCGTACCGATGCGCCAGAGGATCCGGCGCCGACGCCATGGCTTCCATCTTCGCCGCCAACGCCGCCGCCCGCTCAGCCTTCACCCGCGCCTTCTCCGCCGCCGCCGCCGCTTTTTTCATCGCTTTTTTACTCATCACCGGGTTTCCATCCGCATCCACCGCCGGCGTCTCGGTCGCGTTCGCGGTCGCGTTCGCGGTCGTCTCGTTCGCGGACATGGTCGCGATGCGCCGACGCGTCGAGTCGAGCGCGTTTTCGCGCGTCGGTCGTTCGAGTCGCGTCGCGTCCACCCTCGCGTCCGTCCTCGCGCGGCGATCTGACGACCCATGTCCCAGAGGGTCGGTCGGGCCCGAGGGTCTTGACGGGGACGGGGACGCGTCGTATGTATAGTATTCAAGCGGTCGGACGAGGGGCGAAGACGCGACACGGGTCGGGGGCGACGACGCAGCGAAGGGGGCCGTACCTCGAGAGAGGGTCCGCGCGGGACGCCGCGAGTTCGCCGTCGACGGCGATGAAACCGCCGCCGCGGGCGCGGGCGCGGCGGCGGCGGCGGCGGCGGCGGCGGCGGGAAGAAGAGGGAGACGGTGATGATGATGATGCGGTATCGGTGGTGGTGGTGGTGGTGGTCGATCGGTCGTCGGGTGATGCCGGGATGAGCTCGAAAGATTTCACCTTGAGGTAGGCGACGGCGCGATTGGAGACGTGCGCGCCGGCGTCGAAATCGAGCATGAGTTTGAGCATGTTTTTGCGGTTGGTGACGCGCACGAGGACGACGTCGAGGGAGCCGTCGTTGAATTCGGCGTGAGGGGCGGCGAGGGTGGTCTCCGTGCCCCACGGGACGTTGAGCGCCCACAGACCGAGGACGTCGCCGGAGACGCGTCGCCACCCGGGACGATCGGAGAGGCGGACGCCGAGGTCGGCGTCGGCGTAATGTCTCTCGTTGTGTTCCCGCCCTCTCGCGGTGGTTTCGTACAAGAAATCGCACCTATACGTGCGACGAGAGAGAATGCGCACGATGGCTTGCAACGTGAAGCGTGCGCCGCCTAAACACCTAAACTTTTCGCTCTCGACGTCGACGTCGGAGAAGAAGCCCCACGACGTCGACAGGAGGGAGTGCGTCGGCGTCGACGTCTCGTTCCACGTTCCCGTCTCTGCATCTCGAAAGCGAATCTCCGCTCGATCGAGCGCGCGCGTGTGTCCCCTCGCGATCGTCAGCGCGCAGCTCACCGGATCGCACGGCTCCCCTCCCGCGTGTTGAATCGACTTGCACAGCGCGTTTCCCGAACCCGCCGGAACGACGCCCAACGGCGTCGACGTCGACGCCTCGTCTCCTCGTTCACGCAACCCTTGAAACACCTCCGCCACCGTCCCATCGCCACCGACCACCACCACACCATCGTATCTCATCAAATCCGCCTCTCGCACGATTTCCGTCGCCTCTTTCGCCCGCGTCGTCACCCTCGTCTCGCACGCGGCGCCGGCGGCGCGCAACGTCGGCGCCGCGCGCCGTTCCCAAATTTTCATCCCTCGTCCCCTCCCCGACGTCGGATTCACGATCACCAATAACACCAACGAACCACCCCTCCCTCTCCGCGTCTCTCCGTCCTCCGTCTTCGTCCCGTCGTCGTCCCCGTCGACTCGACGCGCGCGCGAGACGTCCCCGACGTCCAGTCGAATCGCGCGGTCGATCCCGTTCGACGATCGCTCGCGGACCACCGTCGTCCTCGACGACGACATTCGACGACACGCGAGGACGACGACGACGACGACCGCGTCTCCGCGCGCGCCTCCCCACCGTCGTCCTCGCGCATCGATCGATCGTCTCGACGAGTGGCGTCGCGTCGTCGCGCCACGGCTTTTGTGTTTTTTATACATCGCGCGCGTGCGAGAGGAACGCCGTAGTGGAGGTGTGTGATTCTCGATGTGCGTGACATCACGGGTGTACGTTCCCCGGCATCATCTCGAACTCTACGTTATACATACATCGACGCGTACCGTGTACACTACGACCTGTGAACACACGCGGGGAACGCGATAAAAAACGCACGTCGCGCGCGCGATGCCGGTCGTTGCGCGCGAATGAATGAATGAAATGCATGCGATGGGACGAACGCGCGATGACGACGTCACTCGACGACGACGCGACGCGATGATGCGTCGAATATCGTTCGTTCGCGCGCGTGCGTTTTCGTGCGCGCGTTCGCGTCGCCGCGCCATCTCGACGGAATCATCATCGTCATCGGCATCATCATCGGCATCATCGACGCCTCGTCAGCACGATTCGGATGGGGATTCCGAACGCGCGCGTGGGACGAATGGACGTCGTCCGTGGACGTTGATGGAGTTCGCGCGGGCGCGACGGAGCGAGGAGATGCCGCTCGGTGACGCCGCGCGCGCGATCGGGGAGGCGTTGGCGCCGATGGCGACGGCGGCGGGAACGGCGGCGCGCGAGGCGGGACGCGCGCGCGGCGGGACGCCGGCGACGGAATTGTACGTCCCGGATATTCCGGTGTTTTTGTGCGCGGCGAGAATGGCGAGGGATTCGGCGTACGTGCGAAGTGTGTTGGTGCACGATGAGAGGAAACCGAGGATGAAACCGAGATTGTCGTGGTACGACGCGACGGACGCGTCGTGGGCGCCGCGCGGGTGGTTCGAGGACGGAATCAAGGCGGATCTTCGGTATTACTTTGGAGACGAGGACGATCCGTCGAAGCGGTGGACGTGAGAAGAGAGAGTGAAGCAAGACACGAACCGACCGAACCGACCGAACCGACCGAACCGACCGAACCGACCCGAGCCGCCGCCGCGAAGCGCGCGCGCGTGTACAAAGGAAAAAGACTCGCCGACCGCCGACTGTTGTACCGTAAAACTATGATGTTGTAACCTCTATCTACTGTATGTACACGTGCTACTCTACGAGTCACTCAGACGTATGATACCTCTCGATCACGCGTCGCCGAACGCGCGACGAACGCCCTCGAGCGCGCGCTCGACCGCCGGACCGACGAGTCTCTTCGCCAACTCGGCCGAGCTTCGAAGGTCTCGACACGAGCGCTTCAACGCGCCCACGTCTCGTCGCAAACGCTCGATCGACGCCGAACTCGCGCGTATCGCGCGATCATCGCGCAAAGACGCGCGTTCGACCGCCCACGCCGCCCTGTCCGCGTCCCTATCCGCGCGCGCGGCGTTCGCCGCGCGTCGGTATCGATCGACGCGTTTCGACCACTCGGAGTCTCTCTCCACCACCGCCTCTCGCACGCTCTTCATCTCCGTTCGCCACTGCGCGTCGAATTCGTGCTCCATCGCGCGTAACCGCGCGCGTAACTCGGCGTTCTCGCGTCTCAACCCCTCGATCTCCTCGTCCCTCGTCGTCGTCGTCGTCGTCGTCGTCGTCGTCCCGCCGTCCCCGTCCCCGTCTCGATTCTCATCCGCGCTCCTCGGTCGTCTCGGACGTCCCACCGCGATCCACGCCGGTGTTCTCGGCTTCGACACCTCCTCCTCGTCTTCCCCATCGCCGAACACGAGCGCGTCCTGCGTCGTCGCCGTCGTTTCCGTCGTTTCCGTCGTCGTCAGTCTGTCGGTCGAGCGAATTCGAATTCGAATCGAATCGACGCCTCCTCGCTCGCTCGCGCGCGTTTCGTCCATCGACGCGCACCGGTAACGACCACATGGATTCCTCCGAATCGCTCGCGCCGACTCCGCGCGCGTCCATGACGGTCCTCGTCGCCCGATTCCGATTCGTCGCCGCACTCAGTGACGCGCCGTTCGATGATGCATTCGACTCGGACGCTCGCGACGGCACCGACGCCTCCGCGCGCCGCGCTCGCGCGGCGCGGACGACGTCTTCCGTCGTGTTCCGCGCGTCACCGTCGCTCGCGCGTCGTCGTCGCCTCGTTCGGACTCGTGCTCCCGGGAGACGACGCGTTCGAGCGGTTACGTCCGACGCGCGACGACGACGACGACGAGGACGAGGCGACCGCGGCGACGACGGAGAAAACGAACGCGGACGCGCGCTCGCCCGAACGGACGCGACGCGGACGCGAACTCGTGGCGCGGTGGCGAGTCACGGCGAGGTTCGGGCGCGAGGACGCGGCGCGGGACGCGTTGCGACGCTGGGCGCGCGGGATCGGCGTCGAGGCTGGGGTGTCGAGCGAGAGGTTTGAGGTGTGTTCCGGGTACATCGGTGGACGGGAATCGGCGCTGGAGATGCGCGTGGGTGGGTTCGCGGGATTGGGTGAGGTGGAGGCGTTTTTGAGAGGCGTCCCGCGGGACGAACACGAAGCGTGGGCGAAGGCGTTCGGGGAATACGTCGTGGACGGAACGCCGGAGTGGGACATCATGGAGGTGTGGGGAGTGGAGGAGGGTGACGCCGGTGGGGGGTCTGGGATGGTTCCGCGGTCGTCGTCGGTGGAGGCGGTGAAGGCGGTGGAGACGGATTCGCCGGCGGCGACCGCGCGGACGACGTTTGAGGACGAAATCGACGAGAGTTTATTGATTCCGGGCACGACGCTTCCGGACGGACGTAAGGTGGTGGCGGATTGGAAGGGTGATCCCATGGTGTTGAACCCGGGCGATCGCATGCCTAGATTTTGAGACGCGCGCGCGCGCGCGATGATGTAACGAATTCTAACTTTGTCTACTAAAAAGCGCGGCGGGTCGCGGCGTCGTTCCGAACGTCGCGGACTCTATCGTGCGATGTGCTCGTCCATCGCTCACTGCGTCATGGAGATGAGAACTGTATCATCATCTCCGTCCTCGCTCGCCGAGGATGGGGAACGCGACGGCGACGGCGAGGCGTACGGATGACTCCTCGCCGTCTCGCCGTTTCTCGGCGCCGACGTTCTCGGCGCTCTCGGAGGTAACGCCGCGGCGCCGTACACGTCCATCCCCGTGTCTTGACTCAAAGACACCATCACCGGCGTTCCCGGCGTCTGACTTCCATCGCTCGTCGTCGGACTCGCGCCGTGCGGTGGTATCGTTCCGTTGGCGATGGCTCTCGCTCGCGCCAATCGAATCGCATCTGTCGCTCTCCGACTCCTCGCGATGATTCGATCTCGAATCCTGTGTCGCTCTCGCTCCTCTCGCACGGTTTCCGGAGTAAATCCTCGCGGCAACGGCGCCTGACACGTCGGACACCGCCCTATACCGTGCATTCGACACTCCACGAGACAACATCGATGAAACACGTGTCGACACGCCAGTCCCGTGACGAGCTCCACCTTGTCCGGATTATCGCTCGCCTCAGGCCTCGACCGATCCAGCGGACTCTGACACACCGCACAATCCACGTCCCCGAACGCGAACGTCGGCGTCTTCGCCCCGCCGCTTCCCGGCGTTCTCGCCGTCCCGCGTCTCGTCGTCGCCTCCGGCGTGGCGAAGAGCAACCCGTCCCGAATCGCATCCGCCAATCTCTCCGCCGCCTCACGATCGCTCGTCGCCGACGACGTCGGCGGAGACGACGCGAACGGTGATTCTCTCGTCGTCCCGGACGTCGGCGTGGACACGGGCGTGCGCATCACGTCCGTCATGACGCGTTTCGATTCGATGTCTGTTCAAATCCAATCGATCGATCCGTCCCGAGGAGACGAATCTTTCGCGTCTCTCGTCGTCGCCGCGCGCGTTCTCTCCCTCTCGCGCGGGTCCACGCGTCTCGCGCGTTCCCTCGTCGTCCCTCGATCTCGTTGTCACGACGCGGGCGACGTCGTCGTCGATGAATGCCGACGCGAATGCGGTCGCGCGCCGTCGTTCCCCTCTGGCGCGAAATCGGCGAGACGAACCGCCGGCGACGCGCGTCTCTCTCCATCGACCCGCGTCACATCGGTCGAACGACTCTCGCGTACACGAGCGCGCCGAGAACGATGAGCGCGAGCGCGAAAACGCTCACGCGTCGCGCGCACGCGAACGCGACGCACGCGAAGACGCTCTCGCACGGCGCGCGCGCGAAACAGCCGGATTCGGCGGCGTCGAGCGATCGATCTCGAGCGACGCCTCGTCGCGCGTCTCGAACTCTCGCGCGTCCCGAACGATCGATGGCATCGATATCCACGACGAGCGCGCGTTTGGATCGATCGAGCGAGATGAACGCGGCCGAGAGTGGACGCAAACAAATCTCGCACGCGCGCTCGCCGGCGGCGCGTCTCGCGGCGACGTACGCGTCTCGACACTCCACGGTGTCGTGCACGCGTCCGGACGACACGCACGCGCACCCGAGCGAGACCACCCTTTCCATCTCGACGTCCTCGCGCGAGATGTCCTCGAGACACACGCGACACGTCCCCACGACGGCGTTCCTCTCGTCATCCTCGCGATTCGACGCGTCGACACCGTCGTTTGGACTCTTCGTATCTCCGCCATCGATCGCGCGCGAACGAGGACGCGCGCGAGTCTCCTCGTCGGCCACGCGCGCGTCCACGGGCGTAGGAATATTTCCCACATCCGTCATTCCCCCCTTCGCGCGCGTCTGACGTCTCTCGAACGCGACGACGACGCGATTCGATTCCATCGAATTCTCGGCCGCACGAACCCGAGACGTCGCGAGGAATCTCGACGAATCGAATCGATCGTCACTCGGCGCCCTCGCGCGCGCGCGTCGTCGTCATGTCGGACGACGATTCGTTCGTGATGAACATCGCGAACGACGGCGCGGGGACGTCGGGAAGACGAGGGAACCCGCGCGCGAGGACGGTGGCGCGAACGTCGAAAAAGGGATGGCGAGGCGGCGGCGGGAGGGCGCGCGAGGGCGGGTCGCGCGCGCGCGACGGGAGGACAAAGGGGAAGAAACGCGCGCGGGAGGACTCGAGCGCGCGCGCGGGAGGTGGTGGGACGTCGTCGAGAGGGGATGGACGTCGGGACGGGGATGGAGGGCGAGGGAAAAAGTTGTCGTCGGCGGCGCGGACGAAGACGAGAGCGAACGACGCGTCGAGAGACGGGCGAGGGACCGGTTCGCGCGCCGAGGACGACGACGATGGGTTTGAGGTCATTCGTGGGGACGGCGCGAACGCCGAGAATGGGGAGGATGGGTTGGAGTTTAATCCTCGAGACTGGGCGAGTCTGATGAAGCGCGCGGCGGCGAGCGGTTCGGGACGCGACGATGGCGAGGGCGAGGACGGTGATGACGGTGGGACGGGTGAGGACGCGCGCGCGGGTGATCGCGCGAGAGTGTTCGGGAGAGAGCCGACGACGTTCGAGGAGTGCGGACTTCCGGCGTCCATGGTGAAGCACTTGACGGAGAACATCGGTTTCGGCGCGCCGACGGCGGTGCAGGCGAAAACCATTCCTCGAATGTTAGCCGGTCGAGACGTCTTGGTGCGCGCGGAGACCGGGTCGGGGAAGACGCTGAGTTACATCGCGCCGTTGTTCAGTAGGATTGGGGGAATCTTGCCGAGGGTGACGAGAAATGAGGGCACGCGCGGGTTGGTGCTCGTGCCGACGCGAGAGTTGGCGACGCAGGTGGAGGACACGGCGCGTCTCGTGGGAAGACCGTTTCACTGGGTGGTGACGAGCTCCATCATGGGCGGTGAAAACCGCGGTAAAGAAAAAGCGCGCCTACGCAAGGGGGTGTGTCTGCTCATCGCCACCCCGGGTCGATTGTTGGATCATCTGCGGATGACCGAGTCGTTCAACGTGGACAATTTGCGTTGGCTCGTCCTCGACGAAGCCGATCGATTATTAGATTTAGGATTCGAGGAAGATTTGAACGCCATCTTGAACGAGATCGGTCGTCGAACGGAGGGCGCGAGTCTGTGCACCGCCCTTCTCTCCGCCACGCTCACGCCGGGCACGGCGCGTTTAGCCGAACGCATGACGGATCCCATCACCGTCGTCGTCGAGCCGGAGAGGGACGACTTGGAAATCGTCGGCGACGGCGACGACGGCGAGAGTGACGACGTCGACGCGAACGCGAACGCCGACGCTCTCAAACGCATGGTTAAAATCATGACCGGCGGTGAGCGCGTGCGCATGCCGGAGGGTCTCAACCACACCGTCGTCGAGGTGTCCATGAAGGCGAGACTCCCCGCGCTCGCCGGTTTACTCGCGGGATGGATGCGAGGCTCCATCTCCAAGGCGATCGTCTTCTTCTCCTCGTGCGAATCCGTGGAGTACCACTACAAGACCCTCCGTTGGCTCGCCAAGGGGGGTAAGGGCAAGATGGAGGACGACGACGATTCCGTGCAGGGTCCGTACGAAATCTTTCGTCTCCACGGCTTGTTGAGTCAATCCGAACGCACCAACGTCTTTCGAAACTTTGCGACGACCAAAGCGGGCGTCTTGCTCTGCACCGACGTCGGCGCGAGAGGTTTAGATTTCGTCGGCGTCGGCGCGACGGTCCAAGTCGATCCTCCCGCCGACGCCACGACGTACGTGCATCGCGTCGGTCGAACCGCGCGTCTCGGTTCGGATGGCGAAGCCGTGCTCTTTTTACAACCCAAGGAGCGCGAATACGCCGACGTGCTCGCCGACGAGGGCGTCTCCTTCGCCGACGGATCCGCCGTCGCCATGCTCAACGTACTGGACGACGCGAAGGAGGCCACCGAACGGGATAAATCCATGTTTAAGAGCATGCCCCATCTCCATCCCGCCGCCCAACGCATGCAGAAAAAGCTCCTCGCTAAGGTGGCGTCCGACAAACCGTACGACGTCTTGGCCAAGGATGCGTTCCGCGCCCACGTCCGCGCGTACGCCACCTTCCCGAGCAAACTCAAACACATATTCCACGTCAAGAGACTTCATCTCGGCCACGTCGCCGCCGCTTTCGGGCTCAAAGACGCGCCGCAACTCATCGGCGCCTCCGCCACCAAAGCCGCGCTTCGCGCCGCCAAGGACGCCGCCGCGAAGAGATCCAAATCCGACGCCAGGCGCGCCAAGGAAAAACGCATCACCAAGCGCGCGAAAAAGCTCGCCCCTCGCCCCGCGAGCGCATTACCCATCGGCACCGCCTAGTCCTCGATCCTTCGTCCAAAAAGTACCTCGTCTTTGCGAATACGAACGCCAGAGAGGGCTGACTCGACATGAAGGCATTTCGATGTAATTCGTCGTCACTCACCGTCGTCGTCGTCATGTCGGTCATCGCGCCGGCGTCCGTCGGTGCGAGCGCGCGCGCGACGATGCGTCCGCGAGCGGGCGGGCGCGCGCGCGCGTCGTCGTCGTCGTCGTCGTCGAATTCGTCGTCGAGGGTGCGAATGGGCACAGATCGTCGGGACGCGCGCGGGGACGGCGGTGTGCGGGCGCGGGCGCGGACGCGCGCGTCGGTCGCGCGATTTGAAAGCGTGCGTCGCGCGCGTGGGGACGTGCGCGCGCGATCGGAGAGCGCGGCGGCGAGCGACGGGGACGACGGGGACGCGAGCGCGGGCGCGTCGTGCGATTTGGAATTCATAAAGATGGTGCGCGACGACGCGGATAAGCCGACGACTGGATACGCGCTTCAGGTGGCGATTTTTGGGTCGTGCGTCGTGGCGGCTGTTATGTTGTTCGTGGCGTTTGATTTAGGATCGAGCACGTTCATGATGGATGCGAAGAGTCGAATCGTGGGCGCATTGGCGAAGAGCGGGTTCACGGCGGCGTTTGCGCTCATCTTTGTCAGCGAGTTGGGCGATAAAACCTTCTTCATCGCGGCTTTATTGGCGATGCGTCTCGGTCGATTGCGCGCGCTCGCGGGCGCGACGACGGCGTTGGCGACGATGACGGTCATCTCGGTCGCCATCGGGAGAGCGTTTCAAAATTTACCGTCCTCTCTCGCGCCGACGCTCCCCATCGGAGAGTACGCCGCCGTCGCTATGTTGGTGTTTTTTGGCGTCAACACGCTCAAGGACGCGTTGGCCATGGATCCCAGCGGCGCGACGCCCGAGGAGCACGGCGAACTCGCCGAGGCGACCGAGGTCGTGTGTAAATCCACGAGCGTGCAGAAACGATCCCCGGGTGTCGCAGCGTTGATCGAAACCTTTACGTTGATCTTCATCGCCGAGTGGGGCGATCGAAGCATGTTAGCTACCATCGCCCTCGGCGCCGCGCAAAACCCAGTCGGCGTCGCGTTCGGAGCCACGCTCGGGCATTTCATCGCCACGCTCATCGCCGTCGTCGGTGGGTCTCTCCTCTCCAAACGCATCAGCGAACGCACGGTGGGCGTCGTCGGCGGAAGTTTGTTCCTCGCCTTCGCTCTCTTCACCGCGCTCGGCGTCTTTTAAACCGGAGAATTCGAGCCTCGGCGTCGAGGCAGTAGTATTTTAATAATGCATGCGCGAACGCGTCGAGACGGTCGATCGATCGAAAAAAATTTTTCTCCTTCCGCTTCCGTATTCATCACAATCTACTACATCATTTCGGCACCATGCGCTGGAGAAAGATTATGAGCAACACCCCCGCGATGGCGCCGCCGAGATGGGCGACGTGATTCACGTTTCCCGCGCCGACGCCCGACCCCGCGGCGGCGATCATCTTCGCCTCGCTCAGAAACCTATCCACGACGAATTGTCCCAAAATCACCACCTCTAAGAGTCTTCGCCAGTTCCAACTCAATTTCACGAGCACCGAAACGGCGAAGAGACCGAACACGGCGCCGCTCGCGCCCAGACTCACCGTCGCCGCCCCGCCGATGCCCAAGACGCCGCCCACGCTCTTGGGCAATAAAAACCACGACGCGAGATTGGCGCCGATGCCGGTGACGAGATACGACATCCACACCCCGAACGCTCCCTCCTCCTCCTCGATGAGCTTGCCGAAAATGTACAGAAAGAAAATATTGGACGACAAGTGCGCCCAATTGGCGTGACAAAACGTCGACGTCGCGAATTGCCACCACGTCGGACGCGCGTGGTTCAGATACAGCGTCTTCACGAAGCTCATGTGCCCCCAGTGATCGCACGCGAACAGCGCAAAGTTTAAGAACAACAGCGCAAAGACACCATCGTAGGACGTGCGCGCACCGCGTCCGATTCTCGTCGACGCGCGCGTCGTCGTCCTCGCCGCGTTCGCCGCCGCGCGACCCATCGACGTCGCGGCGTCTCCCGCGTACTTGCGCATGAGTTCGTCCACGCCGTCCGGCAGACCCGCACCCGCGTCCGATTTTCCTCGCGTCGCGACCCCTCGCGCGCGTCGTCCCGCGCGCACGCGTCGCGTCCCCGTCGTCCTCGTCCCCACCCGAGCAACGGCCGCGCGCGCGTCCCGCGCCTCCCCTCGCGCGCGCGACCGCTCCCGTCGTCCCACGCCTCGCGCGAGCGGCGCCGACGACACCATTCGCACCGTTCGCATCGTCCCTCTCCGTCCGAGTCACCGCGCGTCGTCGACGTGTGTCGTCGAACGCGCGCGCGATGACCCGCGTCGTCGCGCGCCATCGATCCACGTCGACGCCCCACGCGCGCGCGTCGATTCACACCGCGCGTCCTCGACGACGACGACGCTCGCGAACGCACCGCGCGCGTTCGCGTCGACCGCGATCGATCGCGCGCGCGAGGCGACGTCGATGGGATTCCGAGACGGCGCGAGACGGTCGGTCGACGTCGCGCGCGCCCTTTGTCGTTTTGACGAGTCATGACCCGCCAATTGGGGGGACTCGATCGCGATCGACCGCGCCCGCGACGTCCCCGCCGCGCGCGGTCGTCCCCGCGCGCACTCCCGCGCGCGACTCGGTCGTCGCTCGACTCGCTCGACTCCCCGCCGCGCGTCCTCCTCGTCGCGCCTCGGTCGACGAGCGGTGACCGGAGACGTCCGAAGACGTCGGGAGAGGTGTCGATTTCGGTCCACCGGCGGCGCGCGAGACCCTCTCGAACGCGAGATCGCGTCGTCTCGCGCGCGCGCGGGACGCGGTCGATCGTCGATCGACGCGCGGGAACGCCTCGGTGCGTTTCGACGCGATCGTCATGCGGAGTTTCGCGAGTGGGAGGGGAGGAACGCGGGCGTCCACGAGCGCGAGGTGCGATCGGGGACGCGCGCGCGCGCGCGGGGCGGCGCGGGGACGGCGGGCGACGGCGCGCGCGTCGGCGCGGGATGGGTCGCCGTCGTCGACGTGGGCGTCGAGAGAGGAGAGAGAGAGCTGTGATACCGGGAAAGGGGGCGGTGGGAGAGGGGACGGGGCGTTCGCGAGGTATGGAAATGGTGGTTTGAATTATTCGCGCGCGGGTCTTCGAAAGCCGCGGCGGCGGGGAGGCGCGGCGGCGGCGAACGAATCGAGCGGCGTACTCGCGGTCGGGAGCGATGGACGAGGGGAAGATTTGGAGGAGGATGAGTACAAGGTGGGGGTTCTTTTGCTCAATCTCGGTGGTCCGGAGACGTTGGATGATGTGCAACCGTTTCTGTATAATTTATTCGCCGATCCGTCCATCATTCGGTTGCCCGGACCGCTTCGGCTTTTACAAGGTTTTCTCGCCAACGTCTTGAGTTCGTCTCGAGCGCCGAAGAGCCGAGAGGCGTACGAGTCCATCGGTGGTGGTTCTCCGCTTCGTCGAATCACCGAGGCGCAGGCGAGGGCGCTGCAGACGGCGATGGAGACGCGAGGAATCGCCGCCAAGGCGTACGTCGGCATGCGGTATTGGAAACCGTTCACCGAGGACGCCATCGAAGCCATCAAACGAGACGGCATCAATCGACTCGTGGTGTTACCGCTGTACCCACAATTCTCCATCAGTACGTCGGGATCGAGTCTGCGTCTGTTGGAGCAGTACTTTAGCGATGATGAAGAGTTGGCGAGGGTGCGTCACACGGTTATTCCGTCGTGGTATCAGCGTCCCGGATACATCAAAGCCATGGCGGCGATGATCGCCAAGACGTTGCGAGAACAATTCGACGATGAAAAGGAACCGATCATCTTCTTCTCGGCGCACGGCGTGCCGACATCGTACGTCGAGGAGGCTGGGGATCCGTACAAGGATGAGATGGAGGCGTGCATCAGACTCATCGTCGACGAGTTGCGCGACGCCGGCGTGGATAACGAACACGTCTTGGCGTACCAATCGCGCGTCGGACCGGTGGAGTGGCTCAAGCCGTACACGGACGACACCATACGCGAACTCGGGAGAAAAGGAACGAAAGCGCTGTGCGCGGTGCCCATCTCCTTCGTCAGCGAACACATCGAAACCTTGGAAGAGATTGACATGGAGTATCGCGAGTTGGCCGAGGAGAGCGGGGTGGAAAAGTGGGGCCGCGTCCCCGCGCTCGACACGGATCCTCTCTTCATCGACGATCTCGCCGACGCCGTCATCGAGTCTTTACCTTACACGTCGCGCATGAACAAACGCCGCGCCGAAGAGGAGGTCGGTCTCGACGTTCCTCCGAGCGAGGTGGGACAAATTCTCGCTGCGTACGATCTCGCCAAGCTCGCCATGCCCGTGCCGGATAGTTCGCTTCGCACGACGTCGTCGACGAAACGATCGGATGAATTCACCGGATCCACCGGTGATCTCGTCAACGTCGCCATCGTCGTCTTCATCGTCTTCGTCTTCTTACAGTACGTCGCGGGCGCCAACGGACTCTTTGGATCGTACGGCGTCTTCTCCAACTGGTGAGACCACGGAGCGCCACGGAGCGCGCGCGCGCGCCGCTCGCCGCGCGGCGATACACCGCACGCACACCTTCACCGACATCCTCCGCCCGCATCACCTCCACACGTCACCCATTCGTTACTTAGCCACTATTTTTTCATTTATCTCGCCGTGTAAGCGAAGAAAACCGCAGACGAACGCGCGCGCGCGCCGCGTCTCCCGACGGCTGCACTGAAGTTGAATCGCAGACGAAACGACACATCGACGCGCCCGCGCGAACGCGATGCGCACCTCCATCATCGTGCGCGCGCTCGCGCGACGCGCGACGACGCCCGTCGTCGCGTGCCGTAAGTCTCGCGCGTTCCGCGCGATCGGTCGCGTCGAACGCGGCGCGACATCACCGGCGCGCGCGCTCTCGTCGACACTCGCGTGGGACGCGGGACGGGACCGTCGTCGACGCGCGGGCGTCGATGTCGCCGGGACGATCGCGCGCGGGGACGCGCGACGATCGTGGGTGGTGATGAGCGGGGCGCGCGGGCGGCGGTGGGCGCGCGCGAACGCGAACGCGAGCGCGGGCGGGGAGGGGGAGGATTACGGCGACGACGAGGAATTCGGCGAAACGTTTTACGTCGGCGATGCCGAGTGCGTGTGCGATGTGATGATCGTCGATGAGGATGGACGAGAGCCGAAAGAGGTGCAGGAGCGTGGACTCGATCTGCGCGCGCTGCGGAAAGAGGTGGAGGAGGACGCGGTGGCGTTGATGACGCTGTTGTTGGAGAATCCGGGCGGTTCAGCGGCGACGGCGCGCGCGAGAGAGACGCTGCCGAAATCGGTGTCGCATCTCGAGTTGAGCGTGGCGCTGTGCTCGGACGAGTATATCAGGAGTTTAAACGCCGGGTACAGACAAAAAGATAGCGCGACGGACGTGTTGAGCTTCCCGGCGGAGAGTTTCGGTCCGATGGCGGTGTTGGGGGACGTCATCGTGAGCGTGGACACGGCGAGCGCGCAGGCGAGAGAGGTCGGACACGGGCTCAGGGACGAGTGTCGAGTGCTCCTGGTGCATGGTTTGTTACACTTGCTGGGATTGGATCACGAGCTGAGCGAGGCGGACGCGGAGACGATGGCGGTGGCGGAGCAAGAGATGTTGCGCGCGTTGGGATGGAAGGTAACGGGACTCACGCGACGCGCGTCGGGCGACGTGCCGTCCGCCGCGAGGACAACGAGCGCGCAGAGACGCGTTTTGGTGACGGACCTCGACGGGACGCTCTTGAATAGAGACAGCGTCATCACGCCGGGCGTCGCCGCCGCGCTGCGCAGAGCAATTGCGTCCGGCGTGGAGGTGGTTGTCGCCACCGGCAAGGCGAGACCGGCGGCCATTCGAGCCGCCTCGACGCAGGGTTTGGACGGTATCATCGTCGGTAAAAACACTCCGGGCGTATTTCTGCAGGGACTCGAGGTGTACGGACGCGGCGGCGAGCTCGTGTACGAGGCGAAAATGCCCGAAGACGTCACGAGGGACGCCTTTATGATGATGAAGGACGTCGTGCACCGGGACTTGGCGCTCACCGCGTTCTGCGGTGACACGTGCGCGACGCTCGAAGCGAGTCCACTCTTGGACTCGCTACACAAAACGTTTCACGAACCTCCGAGCGACGTGTACGAATCCGTGGACGCCATATTATCTTCGGGCACCGTTCGTAAACTTTTATTAATGGGACCGAGCAAAGAGAGCATCGACGGCGTGCGACCCATCTGGGAAGCCGCCTTTAAGGATCGCGCCGAGGTGACGCAGGCCGTCGCAGACATGTTGGAGATATTACCGCTCGGTAACGACAAATCTAAGGGCGTGCAGGCGGTGCTGAAATCGATGGACGTGAACCCGGCGTTCGACGTCGTCGCGTGCGGCGACGGCGAAAACGACGCTGAGATGCTCGGATTCGTCGGGTGCGGCGTGGCGATGGCGAACGCCTGCGAAAAGACCAAAACGAGCGCGGCGCACGTGTTGGATTCGTCCAACGAGCAAGACGGCGTCGCGGAGGCTATCGATAGGTTCGTACTTTAATACATATTCTGCGCTGTAACAACGAGTAGTTCGACACGACGATGTCGTCGTGACGAATCGAACCATCGCGCCAAAACGCGTTCGCGCATGCGCACGCTCGTCCCGACATATGTCATCCTGATGATATGTCTCGCCGCTGTTTTCACCTCTCCAACCCTCGCGACCGGTGTCTTCGCGCGTAAAGCGTACCTGGTATCGCACGCGAGCGCCGACGCCTCGACCAGCGCTTTGCCGTGCGCGCGTCGACTCAATATACTGTTTCGAAGACGACTCGCGAGAAGTTTCGCGGCGTACCTGAACGATTGGGAGCGCGAACAACTATCGGCGTGCGTTCCCGGGTTGACGTTCGAAGAAGACGTCGAAGTGACGGCGCAATCAAACTTCTGGTCGAGCGATAGAATGAACCAACGCCGGCTACCTCTCGATGAAAAACTCCTTCCGCGCGATCCGACGAACGGTCTCGGGAGCATCGTTCGCGTCTTCGTCCTCGACACGGGCGTTCGTCGCTCGCACGTCGAGTTTGGAGACGTGCACTTCGGAGTCGGGGCTAATTTCGTCGAAGACGGCTTCGGTGGAGAAGAAGGAGACGATTGCGACGGGCACGGCACCCACGTCGCGTCGACGATTCAAAGGATCGCGTACAGAGGGAAAACGATCATCCATCCCGTGCGCGTCCTCGATTGTCACGGAAATGGAGAGCTATCGGCGCTCATCGCCGGACTCGAGTGGGTCGAGCGCATGGTCGAGACGTGCGATGTCCCCGCCGTTGTGTCGCTGGCGCTGGGCATCAAAGCCGGCGTGTGGTCGCGAACGCTCGAAACCATTGTCGAATCGCTCGACCGATGCGGCGTGCTCGTCGTCAGCGCCGCCGGGAATCAACAATCCGACGCGTGCGAGATATCTCCCGGAAACGTCGAGGCCACGCTCACGGTATCTGCGAGCGACGACCGTGATTTCGTGTACCACTTCGCCAACGACGGCGCATGCGTCGACGTCATCGTCCCCGGCGTTCGAATCCTGGGCGCGTGCGCGGGATACACGACGTGCGATGATCCAAGCGATACGTCGTACGCGTACCAGAGCGGCACGAGCATGGCGGTGGCGAACGCCGTCGGTGCGGCGTCTCGCGTGTTGAGCGTCGCGCCGACGATGACGCCTCGCGCGCTCAAAGAATTTCTAAAGTCCACGGCGACTCGCGGCGCCGTTCGCGGCACCATGCGCGAGGACACGCCCAATCTACTCGTGTATGTCGCATGAGGCGTTACATTTTGTCCGCCGCGAATCGCACGGCGTCCACGGGTATCGCGAAGTTAACGCCCTCGGGATCTCGCTTACCGGTGCCGGCGTACGGCACGACATTCATGCCCACGATTCGACCGTTCCCATCGCACAGTGCGCCACCGCTGGTGAATTCTGTGGTTTTTGCGTCTGTTTGAATCAGCCCTTTGAGCCCAACGCCGTTTTTACTCGGTATTTTGCGTCCCAATCCAGAAATCGTTCCTTGCGTAAGCGTCGGCGACGCGTCGTCGGCGAATCCCACCGCGAAGACGCTCTGTCCCACTCGTAAATCCTCGCTCGTCCCAATCTTCGGCGTCGCGATCACGGACGACGACGATGGAAATCTACTCCTCGGAATCTTCACGAACGCCACGTCCAGGCTTCGATTGGCAAAGTATTCGCACGACGCGTCGAGCGTCGCCGAAATTTTCTCGTCGGCAAACGTCACGGCAAATCTCGAAGACGCGCTCGAGTCGATGTTCGTCAGCCCGTGCGCGTTCGTCGCGATCCATGCGTCGTTATCGTCGACGTACCACACGAATCCGCTCCCCACCGAGGTCGTCTCGCCGTTTTGCGCGACGCGCGCGACGCGAACGATGGATTTCGACACCGAGGCGAACGCGCGCTCGGCCGCCGTTTCCTCGACGAGGGACGCGCGCGCGAGGCGCGGGAGGACGAGCGGAGCGACGAGGGTGGTGAGACACGCGTCTCTGCGCCCGTGAACGCGCGCGGACGTCGTCGGCGTGGGGGAAACGGCGAGGCGGGACATGTCGCGCGAGGCGGCGAGTGACGTCGGGACGCGGGAACGGTGCGTTGTATGTATTACACGGGAGACGGGCGAGACTAGGCGGTGCCGTCGCCCCAGGGATCATCGTCGAGCTCGTCGTCGAGCTCGTCGTCGCGCTCGACGTCCGAAGTCTCGTGATCGATGGATTGTTCTAATTTACGACGCCAACTGACGTCGAGCTCGGCGGGAGCGTCTTCGTCGTCGGCGTCGGGGAAATGAAAGTCTGAACGAACGACATCATCATCATCGTCGTCGTCGTCGTCGTCGTCGTCATCTTTACCTCTGTTTGCGGCTGCCGCGGCTTTCGAGCTCGGTTTCGGCGTGTCGTCATGTCTCGGCGACGTCGCGTATCGTTCGGCGAACGCTGACCAATCGGCGGTGTACTCGCTCGTTCGAATCACTTGCTCCGGCGTGAGTTTACCCGCGCTCATGAGCGCCATGCGCGCGGCGGCGTACGCGGACTCGCCCGCGATCTGATCGTCGTTTCCTAAATCGTAGCGCGGACGATGATCCATGTTGCCGTCCGGGTACTGCTTGTAATCGAAATGTTCGGGATTCACCGACGTGCGCAGCGAGGCTTGACGACGCAACGACGCATATTTCTGCGTCGGTGACATCGGTGTCGTCGGTTCGTCGTCTTCGACATCGCCGTCGATGGGTGTTCCCACCTCGACGTGTTTACCTTTAAACGAGGCACCGAACAAGTCGACGCTGTCGGACGCGTCGCGGTTCATGGCCGCCGGCATTTGCGGCGTCATCGGAGACTCTTGATCGTATCGCGTTCGACCCGCCACCGCCGCCGCCTCCACGAGATTTCCAGTCATGACTCCACTCTGCTTTCTCGGACTGACGAATAGATTGCTCACCGTGCGCTGCGTGCGTGGCGTCACGAGAGGTGGTTTGCATCCGCACAGTCTCGGACACGCGTTTTTCCAACAACAATCCATCGTCTCTTCGGCAGTTTCCACCTCTGGGATGCGCGTGATAAGGAACGCCCCGAAACACCAACGCACGGTGAGCATGAAGGGGCTCACAACGACCAACGAAAAACCCTGATACACTCCGAACACGTACATGTACCCCAAGAAGGTGTTCATCGCGTTGCCGCATCCATCCGCGGGATTTGCCAAGTGCGCCCACAGGGCGCACACCATGAGATTTAAACACGAAAAACCCATGAGAATCTGTGCCATGTGATACTGAATCGAGTTGAACGCTCTCGAAGCCTTCACCCCCATCTCTATAAGTTGATCTTCATCTTCTAAATTTTCCAAATCTCCGTTCTCCGCGCACATGAAACCGACGTTTTCTGCCGCTTCAAAGCTCGCTTTGGTCGCCCCCAGCGTCGCCAAGCGCAGCGCGATGCCCAAGACAATATCATACGTCATGAGAAGCACGAACACCCACAACTGTTCGGTCCAGAAATCCCCGGTCACGCGTGCGCTCGTCAAATCCGTCAGCACCATGGACACCGCCGCCGTGCACGCCAACTCCGTCGCCAGGTGCGTAAACCTCCCGCGCTGCGTGATGAACCCGGCGTCGCCCGCGAATATATTTAAAATCTCATGCTTCTCCTTTAAAAAATCCCACCACGGCGCCAGCTTACCCGTGCGCCAATCGAAGACGCCGTATCCCAACACGCGCGCCATGACGCACCACGGCACGCCCAACAGCGGTTTCCTCCTCGGAAACACGCGCACCGGCGGCGGCCACGTGCGCACGGCGGCGATCAAAAGAGTCACCGCCAACAGCAGATTTACCGTCCACGCGACGAACCGCATGGTCACGCCCGCGGAGCCACCGTGTCCATCGTCCGCCGTGTGCGCGGCGCCATTGTGACAGTGCGACAAGAGCGATCGCGCGTGCCCTCGCGCGACGGCGCCGGCCTCGCCGAGCGCGTCCATGCCGACGGAAGACTCGCGTTCGATCGTTCGATCGAGCGCGACGACGCGCGACGCGACGCGCGCGCGCGCGAGTGAGGTGACGTCCCCATCGGACGGTTGGCTGTCCCATCACTTTCGAGCGACGGCGCGCCGGGACGCGAGGCGGTTCATCAGCTTCGTTCCAGGTTTCTCCACCGCGTGGTGGGCGACGAAACTGACGAGCGTCAAGAAGAATAAAAACGCGATGACGACCACGTTGGGTGGTAAGGAGTCGGAGTCAAAGTTGTGGAAACAATCGGCCCACACCTTGACCTCGGGAGATTCGCGGTCGCACGCCGGAAAGACGCGCATGGTGTCGTACTCGAGCGCCGCCCACGAGGTGTAGAGTGGAAATTGGAGGAGGTACATAGCGAATGACCATGTACCGATGGTTCGCATGACTGGATTCCTGAGCGCTCGCACCGTGTATGATTTGCTTGCGACGGTGAGACCGTACAGCCAAAACGCGCACGGCGCGGTGAGGAAAAATTCATTGAAGATGCGAATGTTCTTGGAATCTTGGACGATGCCGGAGGCGACGACGCACGCGATGAGCCATGATGCAAAGGAGAGAGAGAAATAATCAGTGAATTTCGCCCACTTTCGCTCGGTTTGTTGATTGACCCCGTGCTTGGCCAGGCGCACGCGCATGGCGCCGAGCAACATGCCCATGAAGAAGAGTGGAATTCTCACAGGAAACCACGCTCGTCCGCAAAAATACGCTCGCATGCCATCCAAGTCGTTATCCAACGCGGTCACGACCACGTGCGCTCTGGATTCAAAATTTTCATCGCGCCACATGTTTCGAAACGTCGGCGAGTTCATCAATCCCATGAGACCGAGAGGCGCCATGTACGACGCGTGATACGCGTACCACATGTACGTACGGCACTTCTTCTGCACCGTTTCAAATAGCTGCGTCTTGTGGCTTTGGTTTTCGGGATCTTCCACGATGCTTACGTCGAGCTTCTCTTCGACGCTCGCCATTCGCGCGTTAATCTTGCGAGTGAGCCACGGAAAACAGAAATAATATCCGAGCTGACAACTGAGACTCCAGCATACGGAATTCCAGTAGCACAGCGAAAACACCCACGATTGCATCAGAAAAGGGGTCAGAGCGATTCCTAAGATGAGGTTTATCTCGCCACTCTTGTTTTGCCAAAAGTTGTAGTCGTTCACTATCGTTCTATAATTGTACGCGATGAAGGGCGCGTACCACGCCAACGCAAACCAGTGAAGCGGGAGCATGCGAGCGTAACGGCGCTTGATGAAATCCCAGTAATGAAATTTCTCGCTCTCTACTTTCTCGTGGTACGCGATGTACATGACAAATCCCGTGATGAGGAAAAATATGCTCACGGCGATACCTCCTTGAAAGTCCAAGTACGGCGAAGAGTTGTTTCCGAAGAAGAGCAACCAATGACCACAAGCTATCTGTAAGGCTGTAATCGCGCGCAAACCAGTGATGGTGCTCGTGTCTATCTCACTGACGGCCGTTATTCGCTCTCCCACGAGGTCTGGTTCACCCGAGTGCTGTTCGGGACTTTGATCAACCGTCTCGTCTCCGGGACCGGCGGCGAGCGTTTCAGAATCATCCTTCGATTGCTGCGGTACCGCACCACCTCTGCTCGCGACCAAACGCGCGATTTTATGTAACATTATTTTCACACGTCTCCGCTTCGGCGATCACGCGCGCGTGTGACCGACTCGTCGCGAACACTAGTCCGAAAATAGCAAATTGTTAAGTGGATTCACGTGCCAGGTTTGGTGCCCCCGTCCCTGACCGTGGCGTGTCGGGTGCACCTCGTCGACGGGTGGCATCATCGGTGCGGACGGGTAAGGAGTGCGTTCAGGTTCGTCGGAGTCATCGTCGCCAGCCTCCATATCGTCGGCGACGTTCTCTTGTACCTTTGTGGAGTACTGCGAACGAATGAAGAGGGCGCCCGCGGCGAGAACCGCGAGGGAACCGAGCGCGATGGATCCGGCAATTCCAGGCGACATCCCGAACCACTTTACGGCTTCTGCGACATCATTGACAGACGGCGGAGGCATCGGCGGCGTTTCGACCGCCGGTATGCACACGCCGAGCGCCATGAGTCGGCGTCCCGAGGGCGCGGGCGGCGCGGGTGGGTTCGTTCGACTTCGGGTCGGCGGCGATCTCGGCGGTGGAGGACTCGGCGGCGGTGGGCTTGGTGGAGGACTGGGCGGTGGAGGACTGGGCGGTGGAGGACTGGGCGGTGAAGGACGCGGCGGTGG
>MDTD01142705.1_pt1 | contig 26735 bp, 24 predicted proteins | sample 811221 | NCBI WGS metagenome assembly MDTD01 (sample SAMN05326646, study PRJNA326480) | marine metagenome | isolation source: seawater | place: Pacific Ocean: South West | collected 2011 | reverse complement strand
ACTCGCTGTGTGCCCAGGTCCAAGCCCTTCCGGGGAAAAAAGCCGCCGGCGCTTGAGGCAAATGCCTTGACAAACAACACAGCCGCTCTGCGGTAAAAATGTCTTGAAAACTTCGTGCCTTTGTGTCCTTCGTGCCTTCGTGTTAAAAACAAGATCAGATTTTACTTGGATTTGAATATTCACAACGGAACCACCTTATGACTACACCTATTTGCCGCTGCGTCTGGGCCAAGGATCCGTTGGAGATTGTTTATCACGATACCGAGTGGGGCGTACCGGTGCATGATGACAATCGACTTTATGAGAAGATCACACTCGAAGGCGCACAGGCTGGATTGAGTTGGTTAACGATTCTCAAGAAACGTGAAGGCTATCGCAAACTCTTCAAGCAGTTCGACCCCCGGAAGGTTTCTAAATTCACTGCCAAGGATGTTGAGCGTTTGATGCTTGATCCGAGTATCGTTCGCAATCGACTGAAGGTTGAAAGTACGATCAACAATGCCAAGGCCGTTCTCAAAATTCAAAAAGAGTTCGGCAGTCTGGATACCTATCTTTGGCAATTTGTCGATGGCAAAACGATCGTCAATCATTACAAGACGATGAAAGATTTACCCGCTCAGACGCCGCTATCCAAAACCATGAGCAAGGACATGCTCAAACGCGGTTTTCGATTTGTCGGTCCCACGACCATGTATGCCTTGATGCAGAGCGTAGGGATGGTCAATGATCATGTCGTGACATGCTTCCGTCATAGTCAGGTTTAACTTTTATTCCATTTTGATACCCAAAGGGAACCTTTCATGTCAGCAAAGCCCAAAGCACTCCGCCAAGTTCATTTTGAAAATTTCGATGAGCTTCTCCAAGACGTTGAAATGCTTCATGGAGCAGCATCACTGCAAATCGGTGGTCAATGGACAGCTGCTCAGAATATTGATCACGTTCGACGATTCATGACCATGTCGCGTGAAGGGTCAACCGTAAAAGCGCCATTGTGGTTACGCATCTTGGGTAGATTGTTACGAGGTGGATTGGGCAAGCGTGATGTGCCTTCAGGTTTGAAAATCCCACCGTCACTTACTGCTGAGTTTGTCCCGCCAGCAGATATCACAATGGATGACGCTGTCGAAAAATTCAGAGCTGAAGTGGCATTGGCCAAGGTGCCTGGCAGTATGACTCAGTCCAGCCCGGTCTTTGGGAAGCTCGATCATGAAAAGTGGTATGCCCTGCATCTACGACATGCTGAATTGCACTTGGGATTCATTGGGCTAAGTGAGTAGAATGTTTAATTTTCATTACTGATGTAGCTGGTGGCTTGATCAAAACACATGTCGTGACGTGCTTTCGATACTGACATGTTTGAATAATTGTTACAGCGAACCAATTCTCAATCCTGTGCTTGGCGGATTGATTTCATCATCTAGTAAATTGTGTATTGCGAGAATACAAAAAACCACTTGATTATTCAGACTTTCTGATTGAGAAAAGAAATGCCGATCTTTGAGGCATGACTTGGTTGTGTTTATAAAATCATTGGTTGCAGGTTCAAGAAAGGCTGATGAATGCGATTCCAGTTTATGAGCAAGTTTATTTCTTAGCCAATCGAGTTTTTTAATGCATGGCCATAGAAAATTTAGGTGAGATTGGTTAGTTAACGCATTTGCGAACGGGAATATTTGCCTAAATCCTAGGTTCGCATTTTTTAAAGGAGCAATGTTGGGAACTTTTTTTTCTATATATTCCCAGAGTTTTTGCTCAACAAGAATATGCCCTTTGATGATAATTATTTCGAGTTGGTGTTTAGGATTTACATGCTGAATAACATCCAATAATTGCTTAAAACTGCGATTGAACGCATCTTTATGAAAATGCTTGTTTATTTCTTCTTGGTTTTCATTCATCACAGATTGATATTCACACCCTCAGCTTTGATCTTTTGGATCATGAGTTTGATTTCGTCCAGTGCGCTATTGAGTCGCAGGACAGCTTCGTTGAGATTCGTGTAGAGTTTGGGATCGTTGAGGAGTTTGCCAACGGTGCCTTCGCCGGTGGCTGCTTTGTCGATGAGCTGTTTAGATGATTGGATGGCGGCACTCATATCGTCGGCCATGGCGTAGAGTTTTTTGGTCACTTCATCGGCACGCTGTTGTGTTTTTTCTGCGGTCTTTTCCCATTCGGCTGCCGTCTGGGTGGTCTGCTTAAGCATGTCGGTGATGTTGGTTTTGAGTTGATCGTCGCCGATGAGATTGTTGATGTGATCGATGGTGGCTTTTAGCTCTGCCATACGCTGATCGGAGCGAGCCAGAAGCGTTTGGATGTTGGCGGACTTCTCGCCGCTTTCGACTTGTTGCATGGTTCGTGGTTCGGTGAGGTTTGCGACATTGCTGCCAACCTGCGTCCACTGTTTGGAAAGGATTGAGAAGTCGTCTGCCACCTGCGTGAGTTTGGCGATGGCAGGGTCCATGTAGGCTTGGAGTTTTTTGGTCACATCCGCGAGCATGCTTTCGATCTGACCATCGAGTACCGCTGAGCCATCTTTGGCCAGGAATTGGGTCAGTTGATCATCAGTGAGTTTGTCGGTGTAAAACGCTAACGCCGGACTTCCGCCGAGTAATTTACCAGCAACGGTGACACGGACTTTTTGAGGGACGTTGTACTTACTGCGGATTTGAGCGGTCATGATCACCCCGCGATTGGGGGGCGGTTGGAGTTCGAGCTTGATGAGTCGGCCGATGTCTACCCCATCAAGAATCACGCGCGATGAGGAGTTAAGACCACCTGCCTGGGCGAATTGGACTTTGATGATGTAGCCTGGTTCGAGGAACTTGGGGATGTAGCCAAAGAGGAACATCAGTCCCGCTACGCCGACAACACCAGCGATGGCAGTGAGGCCTACAAAAATATCACGTGTACGGTTATGCATAAAGTCATCCTGTCCCGAAGCCCGGCGAGTCGGTCAGTTATTCAAATCCGTCACGAATGAGCTTGAGGTCTTCCTCATCAGCCTGGCCGTTGACGAAACGTTGAACGATTTTATCACTTGTATTCAGGAATCGGTCAGGCACATCATCGGCAACGACATGTCCATCGTAAAGCATGATCATGCGGTCGGCAATTTTTTTGGCGGACGTCATATCATGCGTGACAACAATACTGGTAATACCCAAGCGTTTACCCAGACTGAGGATCAATTCGTTGATCAAGTCCGAGCGGATGGGGTCCAGGCCGGTGGTCGGTTCGTCATATAGCACCACTTTGGGTTGAAGCACAATGGCTCTGGCTAATGCGACACGTTTTTTCTGACCACCGGATAGATCGACGGGCATCTTATTCTCGATGCCTTCCAACCCAACTGCTTTGAGGACTTGGGTGCATCGCTCACGCTGCTGAGCCTTGGGCATGCTGGTGTGTTCACCCAATGGGAAGCAGACATTATCCTGCACATTCATTGAGTCAAACAGCGCGCCCATTTGAAACAGGAAGCCGAACTGCTGGCGTGGTTTGACCAGTTCCATGCTGTTCATCTGGTCGATGCGTTGATTCTCAAACCAGACTTCACCGCTGTCAGGTTTGAGCAGTCCGACGATGTGCTTAAGCAGGACACTTTTACCCGTGCCGCTTGGCCCGAGGATAACGGTGGTTTTACCTGCCTGGATATCCAGCGAGACATGATCGAGTACGGTCAAGTGGCCGAAGGCTTTGCAGACATCGACAAGTCGGATGATCGGCTCGTTGCTCACTGGTGTATCAGTCAAGATTACAGATGTCCCTTGATCACAGCACAGACTTCATCAATCTGGTCTTCGGTCAGAAGCGGATGCACTGGCAGGCTGATACAACGCTTGGATGCATCTTCACTGTGTGGCAGGCGTCCCTGATCCTGATTGAGATACTTGAAACATTCCTGTTGATGTAACGGTGTCGGATAGAAGACGCCAAAGCCGATGCCGTTTTCCTTAAGTGCCGTCGTCAATCCGTCACGCTTATTGGCATCAACACGGATGGTGTATTGATGGTACACGTGGGTGTAACCGTCCAGCTCGACTGGTAAGGTGATGGGCATGTCGGCAAGTTTGTGTTTGTACAGCTGGGCGTTGCGACGTCGGGCTTCATTCCACTGGGGTAGATGGGGGAGTTTGATGTTGAGAATAGCGGCATGCAAGGCATCAATGCGGAAGTTGCCACCAATGATCTTATGCTGGTATTGACCGATTTGGCCATGCAGTCGCAGTGAAGTCATTTTCTCAGCCAAGGTGTCGTCATTGGTCAGCACGGCACCTGCATCACCACAACCAGAAAGATTCTTGGTTGGATAAAAGCTCAAGCATCCAATATCCCCAATACTGCCCACCTGCTTGTCACCGATCTTGGCACCAATGGATTGAGCGTTGTCTTCGATCACTGCCAGATTGTGCTTCTTGGCGATGGCGTTGATGCGATCCATATTGGCTGGGTGGCCGAAAATATGTACCGGCATGATGGCCTTGGTGTTGGGCGTGATGGCTTCTTCGATCAGTTCTGAATCGAGGTTCATCGTCACCGGATCGATGTCGACAAAAATTGGAGTTGCACCCACGCGGGCGATTGACCCGCCGGTGGCAAAGAACGTGAACGGACTGCTGATCACTTCATCCCCGGCTTTGATGTCGTAAGCCATCAATGCAATGATCAATGCATCGGTGCCACTGGAGACGCCGATGGCATGCTTACAGTCACACGCTTGGGCCAATGCCGCTTCAAAATCTGCAGCATGCTTACCAAGCACGAATTGGCTTGTGGTGAGAATTTCGTTAAACACATCACGCATCTGGTCAGCCAGGGGGGCGTGAAGGGCGGTCAGATCGAGAATGGGAACGCTCATATTGATTTCCAGACAAAGTGGTACTAAAGCTCCATATTGTAGGACTTCCGAGGGAACACCACAATTCCCACCTACATGAAGTGTGATAAACTGGTATCCGTCAGGTAAACATGAACCACAGTTGCTATGTGGTGGCCAGTTATTGCTGGATACCGGGGAAGTTATTGCAGGGGGCTATGCCATGGGGCAGTCCAAGTCTGGGAAATGTAAATATTGCCAGGAATCCTTACCCGCCAAAGCGGTCGGTGGCGGGAAGTTGGTCTATTGCCCAAATTGTGGCAAGGCCTTGGACAAGGCTGCTTCAGATCACATGAAATCCATGGAACGGATCGATGGTGGGTTTATCCTGTCGTTGGGCGATGATCCAATTGCAGCGACGCCTGTTTCACCTGACCAAAAAACTCGCAAACATCAGGCAGATAAAACCAAGTCCAAGACAAAACCTTTAACAGCTACACCTGCTAAAAAGTCCGGTGATGGTGAGTCACATACGCCAACCTCCAAAAAGCATAGCAAACCTCACAGACATGAACACGGCAAGCATGCTCAGGATGCAAAGCACAATCCGTCAAAGTCTTCAGACTCTCTACCGCTTATCGCTGCTGAGTCTGGCAACACACAAAAACCACCAACATCCTCCAAACCCGCAACTGATCCATCCAATGATGACACCGCGGACCTCTTGTCGCTGGACCTGGATCTGGTTGCTGCTGAAGAAGCTCAGCAGGTCAAACCTGACAAACCTGAAAAATCAGAACCTGATCTTTCACGGCTAAAGCACATCGCTCAACCGATGTCCAAATCTCCAGCCAAGCCACAGCCATCACAGAAGCAGTCTGAGAAGATATCCAAACCACCGGTTGAAAAATCTGATGATGATTTGGTTTTACGCTTGCTTGATGAGCCTGTCGTGGCGACACCTCGCCGCAAGCCCACGCCTGCTGCCAATCCGATGCAAGACACCTTGGCAGGTCTTAGCAATGAAGAGGATCAACTCGACCTTGCTCAGGCTGAGGAAGTGGTCGAATTGAAAGTGGATCAGGACGATGACGATGAAGATGTTGACATCAACGCATTAGGTGCATTGGCAAGCGGGTTGGTGGTCACCGATGTGGTGGATGAGGATCAGTTTGATACAGAGATCAAGCCCGAGGAGTCGGTGCCGGTGGTGGGGTTGAACATGCTCCAGGAACATGTGGGCAAGGCTCATTCATGGGATCGTGTACCTTTGCCGGAGTTGGCGGCTTCGGATCAGTCCAGTGTGTATGAGTTGGCCGTTGAGCCGGAAGTTGCAGCAGGCAAAGTGTGTCCGGATTGCGGAGCGCAGATGCCTTATGACGCGGTGGTCTGTGCGACATGTGGATACAGCATTCAACTGGGTCGACATGTAGCAGGTGTCAGCGGTGACCCGATGGGGGATCGATATGACGGTTCTGAACGCTATGTCTCGGAGAGTGAAAAATACGAAGCAGACCAGGAGTATTACCATCAACAACATCTGATTCAGGATGTGTATGTGCCCACGGTGGTGTTGTTGTCGATGTTGGTGTTTCTGGTGTTTACGGTCGTGGCAATTTGCCCATATGAGATGGTTAGTCGTGATATTGTTGAAGCGGTGATACCCAGCAAGATGCCTGCCGTCCCCGTTGCCCCGATGCCTGGTGCGGCTACAAACCTTAATGGCCCGTTTGGTGGTCCCTTGATTGCCCCAGCGGGAACTCCCATTCAAATGCCAGATTTGACCACGCAGCAGAAATGGTTCTGTATCGCCTATTTGTTTGGGACCAATTTGTTGGAGATTGCCATCAAGATCCCGTTTATGTTTATTGGGATGTTGGTTGTCGCCAAGCTCTTTGGTGTGGCTTTTGGCGGAATTTTTTCAACGATGACCAAAATACTGGCTATCGCGATGACTGCGCATGTGTTGTCTTATTTTATTGAAGCCCTCATGTTCATTCTCACGGAAGGCATTTCCGTTTTGGGATTTGAATGGTATGTGAGTTTCCCCTTTGCGTTCATCTCGTTTATCGGGTTGAACATCAAGTTTTTCGATTTGGATGTGATGGAAGCTTTTGTGTTGTTTTTAGTCAGCTATCTCATGCCGTTCTTTGCGTCGATATTGGTGATGCTCTGGATTGTTGCGATGCTCACGTGATGTATTGCTTGACCAATTCATTGTAATAATTTTTTGGCAGGTGACTGTGGATCAAGAGCGACTGCTTTTTGGGCAGCTTGCTGACTTGTCGCTTCATCCCCCATTCGCCTGGCGATGACTGCGAGTCTTGCCCAGTGAATCGAACGATCCGGCTCAAGCAGAGTCAACGCACGCACTTGGTGCATGGCCTTACCCATGTCTTTATTCATCAACGCCATTGTTGCTGCATTTTCACGATAGTCTGCGTTGTAAGGCTCGCGTTGAATAGCTCGCAGGCTGTTGGCAAGCGCCTCGGGCCAGCGTTTATCCTTGCCATAGAGCTTGGCCAGTTCGAATGCCCATTGACCAGTGGACTGTTCATTTTCATCCAACGCCGTCAATGCGCCGATGAGTTCGTCGTGTTTTTCCAATTGTTGAGCAAGAATCACCAACTGTTTGTTGGACCATGGATCAACCGGTCGGGCGCGTGCGTATTTGAGTACCGCCGCGCGTGCCGTTCCCGCATCACCTTCTGCAATTGCCTTCTGAGCAACCAGTCGTAACACGTCCGGATGATCCGGGTGATCGGTGGTCAATTTCTCAAGTATCTGATCGGGCGGTTGGATTCCTTTGGCAAAGGCTTCAAAGATCGGTTTAAGCGCCTCGTCGCCATCATGAGGACCAAGCCCCCAGCTTTTGACCTGTTGGTGTGCCCACTTCTCAAAGCCGTCCATGAAGGTTGCTTCATCCTGACCGGTGACGGTTTGAATGACCTTTGCTGAGTCATTGGTTTTGGCAAAGTTGTCGAGAATCGAGAGGATCGCATCATGACTGAAAGTTACTTGGATATAGTCATACATCCAATTAGCCTGTGCATATGCCAAAGGACGATCAGTCGGTTTTTCAGGTCTTACAAAGGCCCAGTTGATGGTTTTTAAATTAAACAAACCATCGTTGGCCAAGGCGTCTGCCAGTAATTGACAGGTATTAAAATCACGTCCGCCCGGTTCCATTGCCACAGCACAAGCTTCAGTAAACCAATGGGCTAATCGGTTCTGCGTGCGATCAAGGGTGACCGTGTGGGTGAACTCATGTTGGATCACTCGTGCCCAATCATACGCTCCACGTTGACGGGCGCCGACCTTGGGAGGCGTCATCGCAATCACGTCTCCGGTGCATGCTGCGATCGTCCAGATTTCCGGGATGCCGGTGATCCGCACGCCGAACCATCGTTCATTGGGCATGATTTGAATTTGCGTGACATGTTTAGGCTGATGTGAAAAACTGCTGGTGACAAAGTTGTAGATCGGATCAAGCATCACCGTCATATCCAATGCCAAGGCTTCATCTGGACCCGGCGGGTAAATGATCGAAAAATTCTCGGTTTTGAAGGTCTTAAAGCCCTTCATCTCATCAGCAAGTTCCAGCTGGTTTTGCACCTGCTTGTGAAAGGGATCAAGTTCCGCAGCCTTTTGCAGTTCACCATAGGCTTGGTCATCACGTCCTGCCTGCATGAGTAACAATGCCAACTCGCTGCGTGGTTTGGGCCAGTTGGGCTGCATGGCAATGGCTCGGCGCAGCAGTTGTTCACCCCAATCATATTGACGTGCAAAGGAGAGAAATTCACCCGCCGTTGCCAATGCCATCGGATTGCCAGGTGAGAGTTTTTCGAACGTTGCCAGGCTTTGATCCAGTTTGCCATGATCGAACATCATCGCATGCATGGCAGCTTCCAACGCAATAAACGTGCGATGTGTCGGATACTCTTTGCGTGCGTCAGTCAGCAGCAAAGGCACCTGTGTCAAGTCACGTTGTGCCAAGAGAGATCGGATGATCAACTCGGCAGCCAGTGGATGTGTTGGGTTAATCTGCTGTAATTTTTTGACACACTCGTTTGCCTTTTCAAACTGGAAACTATCCACGGACATTCGCCCCAGCAGTAACCAGACTTGCGAGGCATTTGGATTAAGAGGCAACGCTTCAGTGATCGCTTCAATGGCCTGCATGCGACTGCCTTTGTCACAGAGCAGTTGGGCTTCAGCAATGTAGGCAGGCCAGTAAAGTCGATCCAATTGATTGCGAGCTTTGGCAAACCAATTCATTGCCTGCTGATAGTCTCTTGCAGGTAAGCCTTCAAGGTTGGCAAGTTTGCTTAGCAGGATACCCGCATCTGTGAGTTGCCAAGCGGTGTCAGGCAAATTGGCTCGAAGCTTCTCTCGCCACGGTGTCAAGAGCTTGGTTGCATCATCTAGTTGTCCCAACGTCTCCAACGCATCGGCCTTGGCTAATACCTCACGTAGCGATTGTGGATTGGGTAAAAGTTTGGATGCAAACTCAGGTTCACCACGTTGGTTTGCAGCCAGGGCGCGGTAAATCGCAGGCGTCTTCTCATCTTGGAGGACCGGGGCATTGAGTTCAAACTTGGCTAACGCCATCTCCGCACGCTGCTCGGTGGTGAGTTTGGTTTGATCCACTGCTTCGAACTGACCGTGAAACAGCATTAATTCAAGCTTGCGTGATTCAGAATTAATCGGATCATTAAGCAGTCGATTCACCACAGGTGATAAAGGCACTTGCGTGGGGTCGGCTTGAGGTTGAGCCCAGGTCGGTAATGGACAAAGAATCAGGACCAGGATCAGACTGATATGTTTGGCGTCAATGGTCATGCCTGTTAGTCTACGACCAAGGTCGAGTTTGAAGCAAGAGAGATTTGCCATGGATATCAAAAGTGAATTCCCGATTTTGAATCAGTTGGACTTCTTTAACCACGCAGGAGTCGCGCCCATCTCCCATCGGGCAGCGATCGCTTTACAGGATTATTCCCTTGAAGCCTCCAGCTATGCGTATACCAAAGAGTCGTGGTATCCGCGGATCAGTCAGGTACGTCAAAGCATCAGCAAACTCATTCATGCACGAGGTGAGCAGGAAATCGCCTTTGTCCCCAATACTTCCACGGGCATTAGTCTCGTTGCCAACGGGTTGACCTGGCATGAAGGCGATAACGTGGTGATTACCAATGTCGAGTATCCAGCCAACCGCTACCCTTGGGAAAATCTCAAGCGATCAGGTGTCGAACTCATCGAAGTCGAACAATTACCCGATGGCACAATTGACGCTGAAGACGTCTGCGAAGCGATTACCAATCGAACGCGCGTGGTTTCGTTGTCAAGTGTCCAGTATGCATCAGGTTTCCGTATGGACCTCAAACCCATTGCTGATTTGGTGCATCAGGCAGGCGGGTATCTCTGCGTGGATGGTATTCAATCCGTGGGACTGATCCCAATGGACGTGCAAAAACTTGGTGTGGACTTCCTGGCAGCCGATGGGCATAAGTGGTTGCTTGGCCCTGAAGGGTTGGGATTTTTCTATATCAACGAAGACCTTGTACACCGATTGAATCCAGCAGTACTCGGTTGGCATAGCGTGGTCAATCCGATGGACTTTGGGAATTACAACTTTGAACTGCACATGGATGCCAAACGTTTTGAACCTGGAACGCATAATATCCCAGGCATCGTCGCGATGGGAGCAAGTATCGACCTGCTTCTGGATGTCGGTATCGACACCGTCTGGCAGAACGTGCAGAAACTCAACAACCAACTCTGCGATGGACTTCCCAATGCCGGATGCCGGATCATCAGTCCTCGTGGTAAGGGGCAGACCAGTGGCAGTGTGGTTTTTGAACCCATCAGTGAGTCAGTGAATCCCAAACGTGTGGTTGTGGAACTTGCCAAAGAAAAAATCATTGCTGTGGTTCGTGAAGGTCGCATCCGAGTAAGTCCACATTTTTACAATCAACCCCAGCAGATCGACCGACTCCTTAAGCAGCTTGATAAGTTGTGCAAGTAAGTGATAACAGACAAGGAAACTCTCTCATGTCCATACGCATTGTTCTGCTCCTGTGTCTTTCAAGTCTACTTACTGCATGTGGTCCGATGACACTTGTCATTGGTAACACCACCGACCAGAAACTCAAGACCAAAGTCGTGCAGCGTGATGCTGGACACATTCAAGGTCGCGTTGCCATCATTGATATCACTGGCACGATCACCAACTATGCCAAGCCCGGATTGCTGCGTGAAGGCGAGAATCCGGTGAGTTTGATGTATGAGAAATTACAGGCAGCCCGCAACGATTCAAAGGTCAAAGCCATCATCCTCCGCATCAATTCACCCGGCGGGACGGTGACCGCCAGTGATGCGATTTACCGGCAAGTGATGCAGTTTAAACAACAGACCCACAAACCCGTCATCGCGCTGTTTATGGATGTGGCAGCCAGCGGCGGGTACTACGTCGCCTGTGCGGCAGACCGTATCGTCACCTACCCAACTGCGATTACTGCAAGCATCGGCGTGATCCTGCAAACAGTCTCCGTGAAGCCTGCCTTGCAACGTTGGGGAATCGAACCCCATGCGTTTACCTCAGGCCCCAACAAGGCAGCAGGTTCACCCTTTGAAAACCTAACTGACGAACAAGCTCAAATTCTCCAGCAGACCGTTGATGACTTTTACGCACGGTTCCTGCATACGGTCAAGACCTCACGCCCGACGATCAAACCATCGGATATCCCTTGGCTCACTGATGGCCGAATCGTCACCGGCAGTACCGCAGTACAAGTCGGCCTGGCCGATGAGTTGGGGGATTTGCAGTCGGCATACCAACTCGCCAAAGAGATGGCAGGGATCAAACAGGCGGAGTTGGTCCGATTCCATCGACCGTTGCAATATGTCGGTTCGCCATATGCTTCTGCGCCAGTGAACGTGCCACAGACTCAGATCAATATTGCATCGATGGATTTGAGCAGCACATTGGCTCAACACGGCGATGGGTTCTATTATCTCTGGACGGGGTTTTCTGGTGGGGAGTGATGTGAGAGTCCATGAATTTAATGCCGCCACATCTTGAACTCAATTGCCCGGCCTGTGGTGTCGGGTTTGTCTTGGATCATGCCTTTGCTGGCAGTATCTGTCGGTGCAGCGGTTGCGGGGCGCTGGTGAGTATCCATCCTGATGCGGCAGGCAATCCGGTCGCTGATGTACCCCGTCATGATGATCCGACTCAACAGATGACCGCAGCAGACATTCATCCCACGATACTCACCGAACATCGCGCTCAAGCCGGGCGATCAGTCATGGCATACCAGCGTGACATCCCACCCAGGCAGATCGGCAAACGCATTTTCCAGATCACCGTGGTTTTTCTTGTCATGACTTGCATCATCATCGGATCAGTCTGGTTGGTCACCAAGCGAGACATCAAGCAGCCGCCGGCAGACCACATCAAACGCACGGATCGTTCAACGATAACCACTGGTGGTGATCTTGCCAGCCATGCGCCTTTGTTCTGGGGTGTTCGTTTGGATAGTCCGGCGGTGATCCTCATTGATGCGACTGGCACATCTGAGTCATGGCTTGAGGATGCCAAGCAGGAAATTCGCAAGATTCGTGATGTACTGCAGGAATCGAAGGTGCCGGTGACGTTTGTGTTTTTTGATGGTAAACAAATCGACATGCCACGCTTTGAATCCTCGCAGCCATTAGGTGAGAAATTTGATGCCATCAAAGCCAGTGGGGCGTTATTACCAGCTGATGCAATGAGTCGGTTATCTCATATGCATATGCAACGTTTGGTGTTGGTCGGTTCACAGGCTTTGACCGATGCTCAGGTGCAAGCCATCGACAAGGTACTCACACCGGAGCTTAGGCTGGACGTGATTTGGCAGGGGGATTTGCCTAAGGGAATCGACGAAATCGTCGCGCGGCGCAAAGGTGTGTTTGTGCAACGGTGATGGTTTTTGAATTATCCGCTTTTAATGGTTTCAATGATCTGAGCCATACTCGGCTTTTTGAATGACTGACGATAATCCGTAGGGTAGTATCCGGTCCTTTTCCAAAACCAGTTGGCAAAATGAGATTGCTGTTTGAAGCCTAGTCTGTACGTTAATTCCTTGATGGGCAGGTTGGTGGTGGTCAGGAGTTTGATCGCATCATTGACCCGAAGTTTCCCCGCGTAAGCTTTGGGGGTCATGTGAATATGCTGACTGAAAAGTCGATTCATCCGGCCAGCAGAAAGTCCCAGTGAACGGGCAAGTTGCTTTTCATCAAATTCCCGATTGGGAGGCAGTTGCTCAATGTATCGCAGGCATTGGGCAACACGCTTGTCCGGTTGCACCATGACCGAACGCTTGATCTGGAGCTTCTGCATCGTGCGATCATAAATCTCAACCCATTTGAGAACAGCCTGTTCAAGCTGAAGGTATTGGGCAAGATTACACGGCAGGGTGGTCATGTCGGTACTCATGACTTCGGCGGGGTTGGATTTAAGGATGGCATAGGCGCGGCGAACCAGATTCCAGGACTGCTTTTGTAATTGGGGATACTCCGCATCGGCAAAGCGAATCCATTGGTTATGGTCATACAAATGCTGCTGGTTGGGCCACTGAACGATCAGACGCAAAGAGATGATCTTTGCATCTTCGGAAAAGGTGTGTCCCTGCTTGTCATCTGGCATGAACAGCCAATCGCCGGCCTTGGCTTTGATCGATCCTGAACCGGGGCTGAACGCTTGAACCTGTCCCTGAAGGATCAGCCAGCACATGAGCACTGGATATTCGTAACGATGTTCGGCTTGAGGCATGATCGGCGGACCGCAATAGGCCCATAACAGCTCCGCCCGGAGTCTGCTCCAATCGACCAGTCGTGGTTGAGAAGGTTGTGAAAATGAGTTGGGCATTCAAAAATGATAAAGTTTTGCATAAACATGGTAAATAGAAAACCGCTTTTTTATTTCGATGCAGGCCTATGATCCACACATAGATCAAGGATTGGACGTTCATTATTTTGTGACATTTGACGGATTACCGCATTTAGGAGAACAGGCCATGACACGTCGAAAAAATGCATTTACTCTTATTGAATTACTGGTGGTGATTTCTATTATTTCCTTGTTGATTGCCATCCTTCTGCCAGCATTAGGCAAGGCCCGTGAATCGGCTAGACGTGTGCAATGTCAGGCTCGGCAGCACCAACTGATCGTCGGGACCATCGCGTTTGCCACCGATAACAAGAACCAATATGTCAATCGCGGCAAAACCTATCTGGCCCATTGCACCCAACGTCTCAGTGGGTCAGCCTATACGCCTGAAGCCAACCCTGAAGACGCTTATCCAATCAATCGCTGGGTCAAGCAATACCTTGCAGTGGATCGGAGTCAGGTCCTGTTCTGCACCGGTTCATTGGCGACGGACCATGGCAAATCACCGACGTCAGCTCTGTACAAAGAGCAATTCATGACCTACCAGTATTGGGGGGATTTGAATAAACCCTTCCGGCTGTCATCGGCAAGCTGGCAGACCAGTGTCCCGTACCGTGATCCTGCGTCGGTTCATGCTGCTGGCAACATGCCTGTATGGGGATGCCTGACCGTCCGATTGGCCAGTACCGGGACATGGCTCGGACATGATGCAGCATCGACGATCAGCCAATACACAGGGATGAATTCTGCCCAGGTCGATGGGTCGGTGAAATGGAATGCGGTCGAGGAACTTCAAGGATTCAGCTATTCACCAGGCTCCGCGGAGTACTATTGGCCGATCATGAATTGACCACGCATTTAACCCCGTAGAGTTGTTTTCCCAACACATTCATTTACTGGCAATGTCTTGGTGTGCGTATCAGCAAGTCATTGTCATCTAAGAGCAATGGCTTTTGAAGCATGGTCTCAAAGATGATTACCATGATTTGAGTGCTTTGATCATTTCTGCGTGTTGTGGTTTTTGTTGTTGCATTTGACGATAATTTTTAGGTGACAAGCCGGTGCGTTTTTTAAACCAACTGGCAAAGTGGGACTGCTGTTTGAAGCCCAATAGATACGCCAACTCTTTAAGGGGGATGTTGGTGGTAATCAACTGTTTGGACGCATCGTTGAATCGCAGATTGTCCGCGTAGGCTTTGAGTGTGTTGCCGGTGGCTTGAATGACAATGCGATTGAGTTGGCTGGCTGATAGGCCTTGGGATTTGGCCAATTGCGTTTCATTAAATTTGCGATTGGCGGGCAGTTGTTCGATATGTCTTAGGCAGGTGCTTACCCGCAGATCCATCGGCTCAATGGTGTTACGTTTGATCCCCAATTTCTGCATGATCCGGTCGTAGTAATCAACCCATCGCAAGGTTGCGTTTTCCAACGCAAGATAATCGGTGAGGTGGCAAGTTACACCAGCAAGCCGCGTCATTTCAATTTCCGGGTCAGGACTTTTTCTGACAATCTGTTGAGCTTGATGAATCATTCGTCGAGAAAGTTTTTGAAGCTGCGGATAGTCTGCGTGTTCAAAAAGAATCCATTGATTGTGGTTGTAGAGTGGCTGACCATCTGGCCAGTGAACCACCACGCGAAGTGAGATAATCGACGCATCATCCGAAAAGTCATGTGATGTTTTATCCGGGGGCAGAAACAGCCATTGACCTGTGGCCAATTGTATCGAGCCACAACTTTGACTATGCACGACTGCTGACCCCTTGAGCATCATCCAGCAGATGACCGTGTCTTTGTTTTCAAGGACGTGATAATGCGGTCGAAGCGGTGGACCTTCATAGGCCCATAGTAACTCTGTACGGAGTCGGCTCCAATCCAGAAGCTTGCTTGTTGTTGGGTGAATGGATGGTGGCATATGCAGAAAAATGATAAACATTTGCATAAAAATGACAAGGGGAATAACGCTTTGTGATCTTTTGTCGCGCTAGAATGATTTAACTGAACTAAGCAGGCTCGGTTCAACGAATCAATTACTGTAGGCATGCCAAAGGATTAGCGATGTCGAAGAAAAACAATGCGTTTACACTCATCGAACTGCTGGTGGTGATTTCCATCATCGCGATACTCATTGCGATTTTGCTCCCGGCTTTGGCCAAGGCTCGTGAGTCAGCCAGGCGGGTGCAGTGTCAAAGTCGTCAGCATGGACTGATTGTTGCGACCCACGCTTTTGCTGCCGATAACAAGAACCATTTTATGAACCGTGGACGCACCAAATACACTCATAGTACCGACCGCCCGTCAAGCTACTCCAGTTCGTCACTCTATGATGATGCCAACCCATCAACAGCCTATCCGATCAATGATTGGGCCAATCAATACATGGCTGTGGATCGTTCCCTATCACTGTTTTGTACCGGTTCCTTGAGTACAGATGTGACGAAGATGCCGACGGCCAGTGGGTATGACTCGATTTATATGACTTATCAATATTTTGGTGATGCCACTTCCAAGGCTCGCTATGCCAATATCAGTTGGCTTTCGAGTGTCGAACTCCCTTCTCCTGAAGATGTGCATGCTTCCCCCAAAACGCCGATTTGGTCTTGCATGACCATTGAGAAAGTCAGTAACGGCACCTACATCGGCCATGATGCGCCGTCGACGACGAAACCTTATACCGGCCAGAACTCGGCTCAACTTGATGGATCGGTTGCTTGGACTGCGGTGGATCAAATGTCACGCTACGCAGTAGTGTCCGGCTCCATGGCGTTTTATTGGAGGACGTATTGATCGTTCAATTTGACGGTGATGATTGATGGGGCGATCTGACTCACAACGACTCACCATGTTTTAAGCGTATTGATCATCTGTTGATGGATTGGGTTGTCAAGGTGTTGAAGGCGATACTCCTTGGGATACAGTCCGGTTTTCTTTTTGAACCAACTGGCAAAATGGGACGGCTGTTTGAAGCCCATCGTAAATGCCAACTCCTTGAGCGGGATGGGAGTCGTGGTCAACAGTTTGATGGTGTCATTCAAGCGCAGATTGTCCGCATAGCTCTTGGGTGTGCAATTCATGGCTTGTACAAAAATGCGATTGAGTTGACTTAGTGATAATCCCAGTGATCGGGCCAATTGTGTTTCATTAAATTGGCGATCCATGGGCAGTTGATCCAATAGCTTCAAACACTCACTGACGCGTCCATCAATCGGCGTGATGGTCATGCGTTTGACTCCAAGCTTCTGCATCGTCCGGTCATAGATATGTGCCCATCGCAGTGTCGCATTTTCCAGCGTCAGGTAATCCTCAAATTCGCAGGGCACTGAAGCTAAGCGAGTACGCAGTTGTTGTGGATCGGGGCTCATTTTGACAATGCGTTCAGCTTGTTTGATGAGCTTCCGAGCATGGGTGAGTAGTTGCGGATATTCAGAACTTTCAAAACAGATCCATTGGTGATGGTTGTAGAGCGGTTGCCCGGTTGGCCAGTGAATGACCAGACGCAGTGAGATGATCTGAGCGTCAGGTGAAAAGTCATGAGCCGTTTTGTCCATTGCGACAAATAACCATTGGCCGGCCTTTACGGTGATTGGTCCACAAGTCGGACTTTGGGCGGTGACAGTTCCTTTAAGCAGTAGCCAACACATCACGGTATCCACTTCAACGGTATGAAAATGGGGCGACAAGGGGGGGCCTTCATATGCCCAGAGCAACTCCGTTCGGAGCCGACTCCAATCCATAAGCTTGATTTTAGATGGGGCATTGGTATTGGGCATTGCGCGAATATGATAACGTTTTGCATAAAAGAGACAAGAAAAAATCGGGCTTGGTCACAATTGTGGCGCTAAAATACCCACATTGATCAACATCAATATCAACCTGTTCGATAAAACGAATAGGTTTCCCCCAACTGCGAAGGACAGAACATGATGGCACGATCCAAACAGGCTTTTACACTCATTGAATTACTGGTGGTGATTTCCATCATCTCCTTATTGATTTCAATTCTGCTCCCAGCATTGGCCAAGGCTCGTGAGTCGGCAAGACGTGTCCAATGTCAAGCCAAGCAGCATCAGCTCATCGTCGCAACCCACGCCTTTGCAGCAGATAACGATGATAAATTCATGAACCGCGGAACAACGCATTTTTCTCATTCCACGGATCGCCCCAGTGTCTATTCGAGTTATTCGGGATACAAAGAAGCCAATCCCAATAATAGTAACCCCATCAATTCATGGGTGGAAAGTTACATGGGAACCACCCGTGGTAATGCCTTATTCTGCACCGGTTCACTGACGAATGATCCAACCAGGGCGCCGACCTATGGCAGCTACGCCAGCACATATATGACTTACCAGTATTTTGGAGATGTCAATAAAACCAATCGCCTTGCTTCGATGTCCTGGCAGTTTGGGGCTACGGTGCATGATCCCATGAGCGTTCATGCCGCTACCCAAACCCCAATGTGGGCTTGCATGACCCTTTACCGTGTTTCCAGTGGCACATACCTCGGGCACGATGCACCGGGCGGGATCAAACAATACACCGGCCAGAACTCCGCCCAACTCGACGGCTCCGTTAAATGGGCAAACGTCGACGAACTTGAACGTTATGGCTATATCGCAGGCAGCTTGGCGTTCTACAGACTCAAGATCGACTAAGATATGCCTGTCTGATGTGAACGTACTCCAACGAGCAGTATCATCTTGGTCTTATCCCCAACTCTTGCTTTGCCAAGAGCTTGAAAATGGTTTGAGAAACCTGTTGAAAAGGCTCTTGATTTTTGGATTTTGTTCGGTATTGTTTAGGGATGTCCAACGGCCCTCTGCGATACCTGTATGTTGATATGAATTCCTACTTCGCCTCCGTGGAGCAGCAGGAGAATCCAGCTCTGCGCGGTCGTCCCGTCGGTGTGATCCCCACCGACACCACGCATACCTGCTGCATTGCTGCAAGCTACGAAGCCAAGTGGGTCGGCGTCAAAACCGGCACATCCGTGATGCAGGCCAAGGATATCTGCCCCAGTATCCAACTCGTCCTCGCCCGGCCACGGCTCTACACCCAGTACCACCACCGGATTGTCGATGCTGTCGAAAGCTGCCTGCATGTCGATGAAATCTGCTCCATCGATGAGATGTATGGCAAACTCATGGGCGATGAACGCCAACCCGCTCAGGCATTGGCGCTGGCCAACAAAGTCAAGAATGCCATCTGGCGCGCAGTGGGGCGATACGTCCGATGCTCCATCGGCCTGGCACCCAATCGCTGGCTAGCCAAAGTCGGAACCGACATGCAAAAGCCCGACGGGTTGGTGGCAATCCTCCCTGAAGAAATCCCGCAAAAACTCTACCCGCTGGCACTCCGTGATCTGCCAGGTATCGGCAAAGGCATGAGTCGACGCCTCGAACGCCATGGCATCAAGACCGTCGAGCAACTCTGCCAACTGTCACTCAAAAAGTTCCAGCAAATATGGGAAAGCAAAGTCATGGCCGACATCTGGTGGGCGCAGATTCATGGCCATGATTTACCCTCCCGCGCGACCCATCGCCGCACGGTCAGTCACTCGCATGTGCTCGCTCCCAGGTATCGCACGGATCACGGTGCCCGCAGTGTCATGGCACGCATGATCCACAAGGCAGCGACGCGCATGCGCACCTTGGGCTACTGGGCTATGCATATGGAAATGACCGTCAAGCATACCGACGCACCACGATGGACCGTCAAAACATCGCTGGGAGCTTCCGGGGGAACCAATGACACCTTGACGATGGTCCAACGCATGACCGAGCTTTGGCCTGGGCGACACCTTGGCGTGCCGGTGCAGGTGTGCGTGGTGTTGTACGACATGGTTCCCGAAGGCTCGGTCGCACCCTCGTTGTTTGAAGAACCGCGGAAACATGCCAAGCTTGCTCAGGCGATGGATCAGATCGACAAAAAGTACGGCCGCCATGCCGTCTTCCACGGCGCAATGTGGGGCGCTCAGGAGTCGGCTCCAACACGAATCAGTTTCACCCAAGTCCCCAAGGAGTCGGATTGGGATTGATTATAAACTTAATGACCCAACCCGATGTCACCGTCTTGGAACTAAAGCCCGTGGGGTTTTAACCCCCGGGGGCAGGCGTAACGGTTTGATCGGGCGCGGTCATTTCATCTTTTTTGCAAAGCCATTTCAACACGCGATCCGTGCGTTTGATGAGATAGTATGCAAAGAAACCGCAGACGACGAATTGTAATGCCGCTGTACCTGAGCTTGCACCGTTGGCTTTGATAAACGTTGTTACCAGACGATCTGTTGAATCGGGATCGCGGGTCGTGAAGTAATCCCAGAAAAGAGACATCGCCAGTAAACCGCCCAATAAATGCGGTATCGCCAATACGGTTTTGATCAAGCAATACAGGCCTGAAAGTTTCAAGCCGATCCACAGCCAATCGTGTTTATTCATTTGTGCCTCCGGTAAGATGTCAAGCCGATTCGAAATTCGAAATTTTAAAATCCGAAATCTGAAACTTCCGGGGCTTACCCCAACACTTTCTTGATATTCTCCGTGGTGACCGGGCTGATGATGCCTTTTTCGGTGATCAGTCCGGCGATCAACTCTGCGGGGGTGGCATCGAATGCCGGTGAATAAGTCTGAGCATTGAGCGGGGCCGTGCGTTTGCCAAAGCCTTCGGTGATCTCTTCACTGGCACGTTGTTCGATGGGGATTTGATCACCGTTGGTGAGTTTGAAATCAAACGTGCTGCTGGGGGCGGCAACATAAAACGGGATACCGTGATGCTTGGCGAGGATGGCAACACCATACGTGCCGATTTTGTTGGCAGCATCACCATTGGCGGTGATGCGGTCGGCTCCGGTGATGACCATGCCGATCTTGCCTTCACGCATGACCTGAGCAGCCATGTTGTCACAGATGAGCGTCACATCAATACCTGCTTCCTGAAGTTCAAACGTGGTGAGTCGCGCGCCTTGAAGCAGGGGACGGGTTTCGTCGGCATAGACCTTGAAGTTCAGGCCTTTTTCGTGGGCCACGTACATCGGTGCCGTCGCTGTACCAATCCCACCGGTGGCAAGGGCGCCGGCATTGCAATGCGTCAGCACACCCCGTTTGTCAGCGGGTAATGCTTCGATGAGTCCGACGGCATGTTCGCCAATCGCCCGACACATCGCCCGGTCTTCCTCATGAATTTTGATCGCTTCAGCCAGTAAGACTTCAGGCGTACAGGGTGAAACTTTTTTCATCCGATCAATCGCCCAGAACAGGTTCACCGCAGTAGGACGACTGCTGGCCAGATGATCCGCTGATTCAATGAAGGTGTTTTTCTGTGCAGCAATCACCAAGCCATATGCAGCACTGATCCCAATGGCTGGTGCGCCGCGAACTGATAAACGTTTAATCGCATCCCAAACCGTCTGCACGTCTTTACAGTCGATGTAGACTTCGGTTTCAGGTAACTGGGTCTGGTCCAAAAGGCGAAGGTAGCCAGTCGCTGCGTCGCCTATCCATTGCATGTGGGTAAGTGGATTCATGCGACACATGTTAGCGAATTGTCCGATTTGTGTATTGACGGGTGCATTTAGCTGCGTGCTTGCGACCTGATTTACCTTATGAATTATGATAACCATTAAGGTGCATCAAACCGATACGTCCGCTTCCATGTCCATTTTTGATAGGCTGAGAGAAATTGAGTCATATGCACTTCCGGGCAAATGGCATCCTGTTGCGCGAAAAAACCCAGGAGTCCGGCCGGGAAGTCGCCAGTGACAGTCACGTTCATGCCGGTGACACTGTGGCTGAGTTTGAGCCAATTGTTCTGAGGCGTTGAGCTGCTGCTTGAGGGTGTGTAACTTCCACTTGTGATGGCTTGATTGAGTGACAGGTGTTTACCATTTTGAGAAAACCATGGCCACTTTCGGCAATTGATCTCAAAACCGGTTTGTACATGGTATGCCTGGTCAATGGGAGTGTTGGCAAAGTTGAACCAGTTGTGGTTGTACTGCTCGATGAGCAGAGTACGTTTGCCGGTGTTGGTTAAGGTATATTCAATTGTCAAAGTGGGTGAGTCGTCTGAAATGCGATAGGTTTTTTCATAGTCGTAACCATAACTTTCGTCTTCCACTTTCTGGCTGATTGTGACATGTGAAGTGGATTGACTTTCTACATGGACTGGAGCCAGTGTTTTAATTGGATAGTGATGTGAAAAGTCATATCTTCCCGGATCATCACGCAGTAGCCGTCCTACACCAATCTTGATGAAGTCCGTCTTCATGTCCGCTTTGGAAAATGCACGAAGCCCCATGCCATGCAAGCCAAATTCGTCACTGAGTCCTGCGTGGATTAGAAAACTCTTGCCATTGAGAGTGACTTGTTTGACTGTTGCAGTTCGGTCAAATCGTGGCCCGAATTCTTTGATCAGGTAGTCCGGCTGGACGATGATATCCACAATAAACTGGCTGCGTTGTAACCGCAGTGTATGTGTGTCATGTAAGGTGTCAGCATGGACTTGACTGAAGGTTGCAGTGATCATGATCAGCAGACTTGCCAGGGCGTAGTGGGTTTGACTGTTCATTTGTGTTATTTGTTTTCTACCTGAAAGTCCGCAGTTGTTGCCAGATGCCATGAATCGCCTTTGTCATCACTGACAAGCATGCCCGGATCATGGGGTGTTAAACCCCAACGCCAGTTGCCTGCATGTTGAGTCACATCGGTGGGTGTTTCATCGGGCCATTTGGCTTTGTAACTTTCAAGCTGTGCATCACTGAGTTGGTTGGCATAGTAGATATAACTGAGGAACAATCGGCCTTGACGATCCAAAGACATTTTGTGATACCAACAGCTGTACATATTTCGGAAGGGAACCATTAAATACTTATGAGGCTCCCAATCCTGACCAGCTAATTTTCTCATATATACTAAACGGAAATAGTAACCCGCTCCCGCCCAGCGTCCGACAACGTGCAGCGTATCATCGGCATCGCAGAGAAGTGATACATATGTATATGAACCCCACTTGGTCATGTTTTTGGGCTTGCCAAAGGGTTTGACTTCACTCCAGCTTGTAATGTCATACGGTTTAAGAGAGTGTGTATATTTGAATTGATTGTGATGTGCGCCAAGGACAATATGTAAAATGCCTTTACTGTCGATGGTGATGCCAGGAAGGTTGTGATTGTCTGGCTTGCCATGTCCGCAGACTCCCAGCAAGACAGGTTTGGAGAGTTTTTCTGTGGCATGGTCGTATACTGCGATGTATTGGGGTGTGCCTTCCTGCCCTTCAATGGGGGTGTCACTTGCCCAGGCAACATAGGTCTTGCCGTTGACGGTAAGACAACTGTTGGCTCCACCGGAGTGATTGGGAACCAGCAGAGAATCTGTGGCAATGAGAACCGGTGCTGAGAGTTTAAGTTTGCCATCATCAGTTTTACTAGGCAGTATCAATCGCAGGACTTTGTCGGTCATAGACAAAATTGCTGGCGGTTGTTCAATGGCATTGTGTCCGTCATAGGTTTCCAAAGCCGTCCAACCCATTGGCAAAGGATAATACTGCCATGTGCTATCCGATTTGTCGCGGTAGCAAAGGTAGACTTTCCCAATGTTGGATCGTTGAGCATCGATGATGGTGTAGAGACTATTGTCTTTATCAAAAGTAATGCGTTCGTTGGCAAAGGAGCCAGTGTGCATATTGCCATCCCACCAGGAATACTTATCAAGTACACCTGCTGTAAAAAAAATCTTTTCCCATTGACCGTTGGTTGCGAGTGTTTGAATCGCAACGGGATGGCGTCGGATTTGTTTTTTGCCAGATTGGAAATGATATCCCTGACGCATATAGGGGATATTGTTCTGGTCGAAACTTACGGGGTTTGGGATAAAGGCTGGTTTATAACCATAAATATCACGTTCACTAATCCAGTCTTTTTGATGGGTGATGGGTGAAAAGACCGGGCCACCGGGCAATTCCGAAGGTGTCCATGGAACTGAAGCTTGCTGCATGTTCACTGCGCCTGTGCCGATACTGATTTGCAGGTTGTCGACTTGGCCACCATAGCTACCACGGAGTTGCCAATGTCCCCAGTGATTGGGCATGGCATTTTTACGCATGACAAATTCAACATTCTTCATACCGGTTGCAATTTTGAAATCCGCATCGTTGTCACTGAGGTTTCTATAAAACAAAGTCGCACGACACGCTGTTGGATGGTCGGGGTCGACTTTGATGACTAATTGCAATTCATACCAGTGATTGGGGATGACCGTATCCGAGGATGTATTGTCACCTACATAGAAACGTAGCAGGTCCATTTTACCGCCATCGCTGCTGCGATCAGTGGTCATGCCAAAGAAAGGGGTGATACCCTTAAGGTCTGTGGATGCAATCGCAAGACGCAGTGGTTGGGCATTGCCTGAGAGAACTGAGCCGTGCAATTGACAACTGATTGTGATTAAGCGTGTGTCAGGACTAATGGGTTGAGTTAATGCAAGAGGCAGGAGACTTTGGACGTCAGCTCCGCCTATGTTCAGGACAGTGTTACTGGTATTGCCTTTGTGTGCTGGTTTGCTGGTTTTCCATTGCGTCGGATTACCATTGCCATAGCGTTTGGTCCAGCCAAGTTCACTGGCAGGTATATCTAACTTGTCAGATTCAAAGTCGATTGTGACCAATGGACTGTTTTGTTGTGCGTGTAAAGGTGTTGGTTGGTTGCACAGTGATGCAATGAACATACATAGAGCGAAAGTAAGTAGCCGTTTAGGCATAGTAAATCTCCAACTGCAAAATGCGATTGATACGTGTTGTTTGAAAGTATTTATGCTGAATTAAGAATACATCGGTAGTGTGTGATGCTTAAGGATAAAAGGGGATGCGATCCCAGCCGCTGGTGCTTGATGATGAGATGCGCCACCAAGGCCATTCGGTCCCGCCATGGAATCGCCATCGGCCACTACCGTCAATGGTGACACTCCCATCTCCATAGAGGACTTGAAAGCCTTTGCTTGAGTGTTCAGTATTGGCTGTACCGACGGAGGCAAAGCCGATGCCTGTACTGGTTTCGTAGTTGGTTAGATCACTTAAAATCGCACGTGCTGGCATGAGATCAATTTTCAAAAATGCATTGGCCGTGCCGACTTCTTCAACGGGGGGGATGACTGCTGCTTCTCCTGATGGCAGGGGGCGTACGGGTCGTAATTTATATCCACCAAGTGTATAGCTGGTGGGGCTGAACATATTACGGGCATGTCGCCCTGTTGCTGTGGGACAGTACAACACATCGACATTAGGTAAGTAACCTGTGGCTACTAATCTCCCCATATAGTAATAGGTTGGCGTACCCCCAGGTGTGGATAAAAGTAATGAATAGTATTTGTCATCGGTTGGTTTATCGTAAGGAGATTTAAATAATGGGAAGGGGGGAAGGTAATCACGAAAGTCAATGCAATAGGCGTTAGCACTGATGCCGACCTGACGGAGATTCCCCCCGCAGCGCGTGATCTGTGCCGCTTCTCGTGCCTTGCTGAGTGCTGGGAGCAGAATGGAAATGAGTAACGAAATGATCGAAATCACTACCAGCAGTTCGATGAGTGTGAAAGCTTTTTTACGAATAGTCGATTGTGTATTCATAGCATTCCATTTCATATAGATACAGAATCAAAATTGATAGTGATGCAATAATAAACTTAGTGTTAATCGCTGGTTTTCAGACGTTATTTTCGGATGTCTCTAACAGTCTTGCCTTTAACGATTGTGCCCTGGAATTTCATACTCAAGGCAATGGCGTCGGGGTTGGCCATGCGGCGTTCGATGAGTTCGACAATGGCTGAACCGGTGTCTTGTTTGCGTAATGCCACACAGGTCAATCGTTCGTCGAGCAGGTCTTCGACGGGCATGCCCCCATAGGTCATGAAACTCAGGTCGTCTGGTATGTTCATGCCACGCGATTCTGCGATTTTGATCATGGCGTTAGCCAGCGAATCTGATGCGGGGACGATGGCAGTGGGTCGAGGCGAGAGTTGCATCGCTTGGTCTAACGCCTGCTCTGCGATTTGCTCAATTGATGCCTTTTCCCAATCGCGTTTGAGAATGATCATGTTGTCGGGACATGGCAGCTCGTCGAGTCCCATGAGCATCCACCATGCCGCGAGTGTTGAAGCATGTGTCGATGCGATTCGCTGGTGAAACAGTGATTCGCCATCCATGTAATGCGAATACTTCACATCCTGTCGATTCGTATCTTTAATACCGATCCATGCAATGTGCTCGTGGCCGTGATCGCGTAGATGGTTAAGTATCTGTGTGGTTGTGCGGGCTTCGTGAGAAACGACCGCATCGACATTGTCGTGAATATCCTGAGGCGTCATATACACCACTGGTGCGAGTTTAGTCAGTCGGGTGACCCAGTCACGGGGCAGGGGTTGACGGACGACAATGCCATGGCTGCGAATTTTGTCCCAGCGTTTTTCGAGTTGTTCGATGTCATTGAAACACTCGACACACCATTTGCCATTGGCTTGATCCAGGTAATCTTTGACCGCGCGAAACAGACTGTTAATCGCTCGCTCGGACATCTGTGGTTCTGAGACGTCCACAAATACTGGCAACAACACTTTAAGACAGTGATCCGAAGTGCCCTTGCGAATCCGTGGTGGGAGAACTGTGCCTTGAACCCGGTAATACCCAAGCTCCTTGGCAACGCTTAAGACATGCTCGCGCGTCTGAGCATTGACTCGACCGATCCCACGCAATGCACGTGATGCAGTCATGGGACTGACTTGAGCTTTCTGTGCGATGTCGGCCAAGGTGACACTCATTGGGGCGATCTCCTGATATGTGATAAATTATCACAAGTGTTAAATCTTATCCCTGCCTGATCCGGGGTCAACTTCTCATGCAAAGATTTTTTCACTCTTTTTATTGTCCTTGCGATGGGTTTAAAACCCTCGCCTTCAGGCGAAACCTTTAGGTTTTACAATTTTTGTCCATTTGAGGTTTGGAATACGTTTTGGT
>MDTD01080317.1_pt1 | contig 26735 bp, 21 predicted proteins | sample 811221 | NCBI WGS metagenome assembly MDTD01 (sample SAMN05326646, study PRJNA326480) | marine metagenome | isolation source: seawater | place: Pacific Ocean: South West | collected 2011 | reverse complement strand
ATTATTAAGATTTCTTAATTTCATCTCGTTATAATTCCTGTCAATATCTGTTCTAAAAGAAAATGATTTTGGCATAGTATTAAAATTAAAGTCTTTTATTAATCTCAAGTACGGAGATTTTAAGAATTTAAGTTTAGTAAAGGGCTTAATATTCTTCGGTTTAGTATTAAAATTATATGTTAAAGCGCCTCTATAATTAACTGTTCTATTGTATTCTGTATTGATATTTCTTATAAAGGTTTCATTTTTAGAATAAGAAATAGTGAAATTTTCAAGATCATATATCTTTTGTTTTTTCTGAGGTTCTCCTTTCTTTTGTATTCTTGTTTTTCTAACATTCGTGAAATTTATACTCTTTCTACTAACATAATCTTGAGCAATATTCTTTAAAGAATCTTTTTCAACATCAGTGTCTAATGTTTTTAAGGATGTTGTTAATAGTATATCCGGATCAAGAGGATTATATTGAGGATTCTGAATTGACTCTGAGCTTCCAATATACATAGGTATCTTAAATCCATAATGCTCTGGCAGAAATTTACCTAAATTAAAAGTAGAAGAAAAATCATATTGATATGCATTGTATTTTTGACGTTCATTTACCTTTTTCTCTATTGAACCAAATCCAAGTGTACTCATGCTTCCAGAAAGAGTCATATTTCCAAGATCTGCTAATTTAGTTGTTATTCGACTATTAGCTGACATTCCTCCATATTCATCAAAATCTGTTAAACGTAATTCATTAACCCATATCTGACCGCATTTTTCTTCACCATCATCATTGTTAGATGAATCAATTCTTTTTGGATTTCTTATTCCTATCATCATGGTCTTTACTTGTGATAAATTAGGATTTCCTAATACTGTTACTTTTCCTCCTGAATCATATTTAGTAAAAGGAATGTTAACATCTAAAGAATTAAAATTTCGTTCTTGTTTAGCTAATTGAAATATTTCAAAAGCAATATCAATCTCATTTTGTGAAGGCCATATATCTTCTGGAGAAGAAGAAAAATGAGGTGTAGGTTCTAACGGTATTTCGTATTCGTAGTAATTAGATGTAAAATCTGTTCCTAATCGTATAAAACATGATAAATCCCCTGTATTCATATCATCTTCCTCTCCTTCCATGTGCACAAACATCTTGATACGTTTATATGTTCTAACATCCAAATCCATTGTTTTGTATGCAGCTCTAGAATCTCCATCTTTTAAATCACAAACCTTTAAAACTAAAGATTGTTCATTTTGCTGTCGTAATGTTGTTGTAGTGTTATCTATCTCTTGTTCAATACCAGGAGGTAAAACATAATTTATTGGAGAACGATTACCATTCTCTTCAATATTAACAGAAGACACATCAAATGAAGTAATAGTTTGATCATCTAGAGGTATATACTCACCTGGCTCCGCAAGATCAAAATTATATCTTCTCCATTCTCCTCTAACTAAATCAAAAGTAGCAAAACGACATATGATAGGATCATTAAAATCTGTAAAAACCATTCTTAAGAAACGAATTGATTTAAAATCACTAATACTACCTACAACCTTATCTGGCTGATATACTGGAACTCTAAATTGATACCATTTGATATCCCTTGTTGATCCATTCTCTGTTTTAACAGTTGTAGATAAAACATCTGATATATAGCTGTCTCCTATTCCCATATTAGGAAACAATCTTACTTTATATTGAAAATAACTTTCTGTCTCACTTAATGTATAATCCTGATTCAAATCTTCTGTATTAGGTAAAGAGGTTGCTGCAGTTGGGTAGCTTTCTGGCGAGTTTTCTGTAGTTACAGAATTACCATCTGTATTATTAAAATCTTTATATCTATCTAAAATCAAAGCGCCCTGATTATCAAAATCTGTACCTCTAAAATAATGAAAGTCATCAGCTGAAGGATCATCAATAGCTTGTAAATAAACTGGAGATGTCTCTCCATATATATTTGCCAAAGGTTGTAAATAAATTGAATCAAAAAAAAGTAATTCATCATCATTATTTAATCCATCAAGACCAACATCTTGATATTCTCTTGAACTTGGATCATTATCAAAAGCATCTACTATAGAGAAGTTTGTTGGAACTCTACCCCAAGAAGTAGTATCAACATCCTCTATTAAGGAAGATGTAGGTAGTCCATTTTCAAAACTCTTATATCCATCTTTTAGCACATCTTCAGAAATATTTCCTAAATGTAAATACATATCTCCTCCTGAATGATTAATTAATCCATCTTCATCATTAAAAGGATCCATCATCCAAAACTCTATAAACTCAATATTAGCTGCTTCAAAATCATTCGTTTCTAATTTACGCATCATTCCTCCCCAATTTGAAGATGGATTTAATAATTTTCCTTCTGAATCTATACCATTTACAGTGTAATTATATTGGCCTCTATCACTAGGGTAGTATGCAACATCAAGAACAGCTAAGTTAGTAATTTGAGTTCCTAAGTCAGGATCTTTATTTGGGAACACCTCTGTCTCTAAAACTTCTCTAACATAATGATATGATTGCTGAGCAATTGAAGAACCATTATCTAGAGATACTATTTTGTTCACATTAGGTGGGGTAATCGAAGTGTTTCTAAAAAATAATGGATCTATCGTATACCATGCTAATTTAGCACGTTTAAATCCTAAAGAAATATCATTAGTAAGTCCTGAATTAGGGAATATGTCAGTTTGTTTCTCTGGTATAGAGGCCATACGCCAAGCCCCCATGTTTTTAATATCAATTGAAGTACTACTTGCTTCAAAATCATCAATATAAGATACGCCTGATTTACCAATAGCCCTATGATGTCCAGGTATTAAATGTGCAAACTCTGCAGTAGCTACTATACGAGATTTTTGTTTGGTTTCAATCAATGGTAATTTATCAATCAACTTCGTAAGTAAAGGAGCTTCAGTTTGATAGTTAGCATCCAAACCCCATATAGTGTTTGATATTGGTTCCTCTCCTGTATTAATCTTCTGAGTATATGGTCTTTCTGTTAAATTTAATACAGTAGCCCCTAATAAAAAGTCTTTATTAATTTCATAGTCTGCATGCAATCCAACTAATGTTTTATTTTGTATTCCGAACATTGAATTGTTTTCTAATGAAATCTTAATAGGTATTCCTGAACTTAAAATTCCCTCATTAATAATTGTAACTTTACCTAGCATATAATCAACTGTATAATCTTGATTTTCTATTAATTTCTGAGACCCAGCGGTTACTGTAACTGAACCTTCAGGTACATTCATTGCATTTAATCTAATTTCTGCTCCAGAAGAAGACTGATAACTTCCTTTCAATCTAAATTTATTCAACTCTGGATACTGTTGTGCAATTGTAATACTAGAATCATACAGTGCCTGATAGCTATATTTCTCAGCTAATAATGGATCTGTAAATTGATCTGAAAGATAGGAGCCAAACGGTTCAAGAACAGGAAATATAATACGTCCAGTAGATGCTCTCGCTGTAATTCCCTCAATGAAATCAAATAGTCCATCAGATTGATTATCCATCTGCTGGTTCAAATTATCAAGATTTAATAATTTAATCAGAGGTATGCCTTCTAAATTCCCTTCCCCAAGATAATTAGTAATAGCTCCTGATTCTTCTGTATTCTCATACACCACATCTAAAACAAAACCATCTCTACTCATCTGATAAGCTCCTAAAGCGTAAATATTTTTCATCATTAAATTCCAATTAGGTAGATTAGGAGAAAAATTAGTTCCTTTTAACAATTTTAAAATTAATGCATCTGGAGCATCTGGACCAGTTGTACTCAATTCTCCTACTTGAAATGTTTGATTACCTATGGTATATTGAAATGCAACAGCTAATACCTCATCATTATTTAGAGCTTGATTTAAGGATATATATCCTAATTGTCTATTGATAATATATTCTGATTCTGATAGCTTTCTAGCTCTCTCTAACTTCTCATAATCTTGCCCATTTAAAAAATTTAATGGAATAGCAGTAGATAAAACATTATTCACTTCATTAATATCTCGAATTCCTGAAAAATTAGTTGTTAAAGATTCAAACAAATCATTTGCGGCATTATTATCTGGATAATTACCACCATTAGATGTCGTAAATAAACTATTATAAATATTTGTTGATGTTTCGCCTAAATCTAAAAAGGAGACTATATTTCTAGTGTCATTTGTAGTACCTGTCTTATTCGTAATCCAAACTTCAATTTTTGTAATATTTATTCCTGAGTTTATGAAAGGTAAATTAGCTAGAGCATTATCATAATTATCTTTAAAATAATGTGATAGAAAATAATGTTTGTTAGCTTCATATTGATCCGCATAGATATCAAATTCTGAGGTTTGTGCACCTCCGCTAACCTCGATTTCTGAAGTTGAACTTTTCTGTTGAGAAAGTATTCCTGTTATAGTAGTTCGTCCAAATTGCATTTGTGTTTTAAATCCAAATAATGACTGGCTACCAGTAATCAATGTCCCATTTAAAGGTAAGCTTACATTCCCTACCTCTATCTTCTTAATAATATCATCCTCATAGCCAGTATATTCTAGCTTCATCTGATTCTCAAAATCAAAAGTACTCTCAGTATTAAAATTAGTTGTTAACTTTAACTTGTCTCCTATCTTACCAATTACATTCATTTGTATTTTTTCTTGGAAATCAAATGATGTTGTTTTTCTTTGTTCCTCCGGAAGTGAAGGATTGTCTAATCGATTCTGTTTCAATCCAAAAATAAGTTCTGCTGAACCCTGTGGTCGAATATCAACAGCATTACCTCCAAAAATTTTATCAAATGCCTTTCCTGGAATATATAATTTAGGTAATCCAAAAGAAGTAATTTCTCTCTCTAAACGTTCTTTTGATCTTAAATCCCAATAATCATCAATGAATCTACTCATCTGATCTGTTTGATATTCATTAAAATCTAATATTTCAGAATAAGATAAATCTATATCTCCTACTTTTTCTTTTAAAAAATAATATTGAGTCTCTGTATTGTATTCAGTGATAGAAAGAAAATTTCTTGGTTTATTTAAAAAAAGGCCTCCATATTGATTATTTGCAAATGGAAACATTAAAAAATCTCCTCTATTAGTGTTAGATGAATCTGTTTGCGCATTCATTACACCAAAAAAAAGCATGAATATTAATAATATCGTATAGTAATATAAATTCTTCAATTTCCTAAAAAAAACAGTTACATCTGGCTTAAAGCTGTCTTAACTAATTCTTCAACACTAGAAATCTCAGGATTTGATTTTAAAACCTTATCTATCTTCTGCTCAGCTCCTTTCTTAGCAAAACCTAGTGCCAATAATGCAGATAACGATTCTTCTTTAATTGTATTGTCCATTTTACTAAACAATAAATCAGTAGTAGGTAATCCTTTTGCAAGTTTATCTTGTAAATCAATTATAATTCTTTGTGCTGTTTTCGCTCCAATACCTTTAATACTTTTCACAGCACTAACGTCACCAGATGTAATATGATGTATAATCTCATCAGGAGAATATGTAGATAATACAACCTGTGCAGTACTAGGCCCTACTCCTGAAACTGAGATTAATTTTCTAAATAAATCGCGTTCACTTTCATCAAAAAACCCAAAAAGAGTATGTGAATCTTCCTTTACTGAGAGATGTGTCAAAAGTTTGCAATATTCTGATTGTGTGATTGATGAAAAAGTTTGTAAAGAAATCTTTATTTTATATCCTATTCCATTTACATCAATGACAACATAAGTTGGTGTTTTTTCTATTAGTTTACCTTCTATATGTGTTATCATAATATTATATGTCTAAGATTATTGAATGTCAAATTTACTATTTTGCTTTTAATTTCTTATTAAATCAAAAAAACCCTGCGCAAAAATAGAGCAGGGTTCATTTATAAATTAACGTGTTTTTTTATTTAATTATAAATTTTTTAATCGCTATACTCTCTTCATTTTTTATCAATCTACCAAAATATATTCCTTGAGTTAAATCTCCCACATATATTTGTTGGCTGCCACTATCAATCAAATCAATATTTTTTACTTCTGCCCCTAATACATCTAATATCTTAAGAACCATGTTGTTTCCGTCATAATTAAATTCAATATAATTTGTAGCTGGATTAGGAAAAAAATCACTCATCCATACATCAACTTTATGATCAACAATATTAGTAGCTGGCCCATGATATGTAATCATTGTACAAGTCTTATCATTAGGGTCATCTATAGGATAAAAACAGTACTCAACTGTTGCCGCTCCCTGCACACAAAAAGCATCAAAATATCCACCAAAAGAAACTGCATCTGCCTGACCAGGCTGTAAAGTTAGAGATGATGTAGATACTAATGTACTACTACCATAACAATTTCCTCCCCAGCAAAAATAATTTGACATGCCATCAGGCTCAATAATTACATTCTTTTCACATAAGATCTCATGTTCCTTATTATCTATATTCTTAATATCTAAATAAGCATGTGTTGTTAAACATGGGTCTGAAGTTAAAACCGAGTTGTCTCCTGTGACTGTTAAGCTTTGAGCATTTAAAAACACACCTGAAATAACCGCACATAACAAAATTATAATCCTTTTCATAAAATTAGTTGTTTTCGCAAATATACGAAAAATTCGTCTCTTATTTATCTGAATTAACGCTAAAAATTAAGCTTAAAATAGATGTTTAATTATTCTAACAGAAAAAAGATTTTACTTATATTTGTTCACTTACTTTTAAAAAAAAATAAAATGAAAAAAATTATACTTCTTGCAATGATTACTGTGTTTTCTTTCAGTAATTCTTTTGCTCAGTTACCAGATGGGTCTGTAGCTCCTGACTTTACATTAACAGATCTAAATGGAACTTCTCATAACTTATACAGCTACCTAGATCAAGGTTACACTGTATTTATTGATTTCTCTGCTGTTTGGTGTCCTCCTTGCTGGAGCTATCACCAATCTCATGCTCTAGAAGATTTATATGTAGATCATGGTCCTGCTGGTCATCCAGGGGTAAGCGGAAGCACATCAGACGATGTAATGGTATTTTATATTGAAGCAGATGCTAATGATGTTGCCAGTTTAAATGGTAGTGGGGCGAACACTCAAGGTGATTGGGTTACAGGCACATCATATCCTATTATATGTACAGATGGAACAGTAAATGGTAATGCGGTTTCAGGAGATTATGCTATAGGCTATTTCCCTACAATTTACATGATATGTCCAGATAGATTAACTACAGAAGTAGGACAATCTTCAAACCCTTACGGGTCTGTTGCTTCATGTCCTCCTCCTGCATCTAGTGATAATGATGCAAGAACATTCCCTTATTCTGGATCAACTTTGACTTGTGGAGATTTAACTCCTGAGATTACAATCCAGAATTATGGACTTGTAGACTTAACTTCTCTTAATATTGAAGTTACTGTTAATGGTACTACAGCTTCTACAACACCTTGGACTGGAAATTTAAGTACTTATGCGACTCAAAATGTAAGTCTACCGGTATTAACTGGACTGTCAAGTGGTGATGCTGTTAATATTATTACTAGCCTTCCAAATGGTCAGCCTGATGCGGATCCTTCAAATAATCCTAATGCTTATTTTACTGTAACAATGGTACAGACAACAAATGTATATACTGATGTAACTGTAAATGTTACAACTGATCAATATCCATCAGAAACAACTTGGGATATTGTAAATTCAGCAGGACAGACTGTTGCTGCAGGAGGGCCGTATAGTTCACAAGGGGCTCAAACACCAGTAACAACTACTTTAAATCAAAATGAGTGCTATTTCTTTACAATATATGACAGTTACGGAGATGGGATTTGCTGTCAATATGGTCAAGGAAGTTTTTCAGTAACCGATGCAGGTGGTACTGTAATTTCTACAGGAGGACAATTCACAACTGAAGATGGAGAGGCTTTTGAAACTGGAAGTCAGGGCGGACCAGTTGCTAGCTGGGATTGTGTGTCTCCGACAGCTGGATGTCAAGATCCAGGAACAGGTAATGGGCAATACTCATCATTAGCTGCTTGTCAGGCTGCTTGTACTGCTACAAGTATTGAGGAAGACAATGTAGATCTTTCTATATATCCTAGTCCTGTAAAAGACATGCTAACTATCGATGGAATATATAATTCATTAGAAATATATGATATTTATGGAAAGTTAATCTTAACATCAGATGCGCAAGCAACAATTAATGTTGAAGCATTATCTGATGGTATTTATCTATTAAACATTAATACACAAAAAGGGGTTATGGTTAAAAGAATTACAATAGCAAAGTAATGTAACCCTATAGTAATCTTTTTAATAAAAAACCCTGATTAAAATCAGGGTTTTTTATTAAAAAATCAAGAAAACAAAATTCTACGACTTCGTAATTATCAGTATATTTGTAACAACTATTTAAAAAATTATAAAATGAAAAATATTCTACACCTCATTTTGTCACTAATTATATTTTCAAACATAACGATTGCTCAAAATAAAGAATTACCCTCAACTAAAGTAACAACGTTAGATGGGAAACCTTTTAACATACAGGATATAGAAAATAACGGTCCGATTATTATCAACTTCTGGGCAACATGGTGTAAACCTTGTAAAAAAGAACTAAATAATATAGCTGAAGTATATGAAGATTGGCAGGAAGAAACAGGAGTTAAATTAATTGCTATTTCAATTGATGATACAAGATCAATGTCAAAAGTTGCTCCATATGTAAATTCTTCAGGTTGGGAGTATGAGATTTACCTTGATCCTAACGGAGATTTAAAAAGAGCGATGGGAGTTTCAACAGTTCCGCATACATTTGTCTTAAATAATAAAAATGAAATTGTTTGGCAACATAGAGGTTATGTTGACGGAGATGAATATGATTTATATACTGAGATTGAAAGGCTTGTAAAATAAAAAACAACTAAGTGAAAAAATCTCTAATTATATGGCTATTTTTATACTGCTCCTGCACTGTCTTTTCTCAAGAAAATACTGGACAAATACATGGGGATTTTAATTTATCTGTACAGAACTATCAAGAAGACCTAACTATTGGAGCGCAAACTGTAGATGAAATAATTCGAAGTAATGCCCATCTAAACATTAACTATATAAAAGGTGACTTCCAAATAGGATTAAGGTATGAAAGCTATCTAAATGCTCTGGCTGATTATGATCCTGAGTTTAAAGGAAATGGCATACCATTTAGGTATGCTACATATAATATTAATGGCTTAGAGATTACTGCTGGTAATTATTATGAACAAATAGGTAATGGGTTAATTTTTAGAAGCTATGAAGAAAAAGGCCTAGGGATTGACAATGCTATGGATGGAATAAGACTTAAATACAAACCAATTGAAGGTCTTTATTTGAAAACTTTTATAGGGAAAAGCCGAACCCATTTCACTTATTCTGAAGGAATATTCAGAGCAATAGATGGTGATTTTAATATTAATGAATTGACTAAATTAAACACAAATACATCTATAATATTAGGAGCTGGTTTTATAAGTAGATACCAAGAACGATCAAATATTGTTTTTAAAATCCCTCAAAATGTAGGAGCCTACTCTGCAAGAATTAACCTTATTAATGGAGGATGGGTTTATGCAGGAGAATTTGCTTATAAAATTAATGACCCTGCAAATGTATTAAGTCAAAGCGAAATGAATTATGCAAGTGGAAATGCATTTACAAACAGTCTTACATTCTCAAAAAAAGGATTTGGATTTACAATAGAGATGCATAGAACTGATAATATGACTTTTAAATCAGATAGAGATAGGGATGGAAAAGCATATCTAATTAATTATATTCCTACGTTAACAAAAGCTCACTCATACTCACTACTAGCTCTTTACCCATATGCAACACAAACAGATGGAGAGTTAGGACTACAGGCTGATCTATACTTAAACTTTAAAAAAGGATCTCTTCTTGGCGGAAAATATGGCACGAAATTAGATCTTAATTATGCAAGAATTAATGCCTTAAATGGCGGTTCTTCTTTTTTAAATGATCAAACTAATCATGTTCCAGAATTAATTAGCTTCTCAGAAGAGTTGTATTTTCAAGATGTTAATCTGGAAATAAATAAAAAGATAAATAAGAAAATAAAAACAGTATTTGTATTAGCAAATCAAACGTATAATAAAGATTTTCTAGAAGGGCACACGGAAGGTTCTGATGGAGTTCTTAACTCAACAATAATAGTAGCAGATATTAGTTATAGAATAAAGAAAAAACATTCTGTTAGAATGGAATTACAAACATTAATCTCAAAACAATTAGAACATGCGGAAGAATTGGCAGATGGAGATTGGAGTATGGGGTTAATTGAATATACTATATCTCCTAATTGGTTTTTCACTATCCAAGACATGTATAATTGGGGGAATGAAGACCCTGAAAAACAATTACATTATCTAAATATGAATGTTGGCTTTATAAAAGGGGCTAATCGTTTTGAAATAGGTTATGGTAAAAAACGAGAAGGGATATTCTGTGTCGGAGGAATTTGCAAATTAGTACCTGCTTCTAATGGATTTAATTTAAGTGTCTCTTCAAGTTTTTAAATTATGAAAAAATACATATTATTCTTTAATTTACTCTTTTTTATCACCGCATGTGATGTTGAAGAAGGCCCTTTTATTAATGATTATAACTCTTATATAAACCCAGATAAGAAAGTCTTAATTGAAGATTTTACAGGACATTTATGTCCAAATTGTCCAGATGCAGCTAGAGAATTAGAGGCTATACATGATGTTTATGGAGATCAAGTTATAGGAATAGCTATACATGTAACAAAATCATTTGCAAGGCCTTATCCAGCAAGTCAAGCTCCAAAATTTCAATATGACTTTAGAACAATTTGGGGGTATAATTGGGATGAATATTATGGGATATCAGAAATGGGATTACCAAGAGGAATGGTAAATAGAATTGGATATGAAGATAATACTCATAAAATGGGGAAAGATCAATGGGCAGATGCTGTCAGTTTAGAATTAAAGAAAGATATTGACTTTACAATCGCTATTAACGCTAATGACTCAATAATATCTTGCACTACTACAAGTATAAATAATATTGATAATAACTATAATATTGTAGTATGCCTAACAGAAAATGAAATTATTAATTGGCAGAAAGATGGGACGGTAGAAGTAGAGAACTACACACATAATCATGTCCTTAGGTCAGTAATAACAGATTCTCCTCTTTCAAGTCAAGAAAGTTTTGTAGCAGGAGAAAATATAGAGAACAGCTTTCCTATAAACTTAAGCGACCTTGAACAGGCAAATATCGATTACTCAACAAATAGTGCAGAGCTAGGAAATGGAAATGCAGGAGGATGGAATACAGATAATCTTTCTGTTGTCGTCTACATCTATAATACAACAACACATGAAATTGTTCAAGTTGAAGAAACTAAATTAAATTAGAAATGAAAAAAATACTATGTTTACTCCTTATCATTAATATAAGCTACACTCTTTCTTATGGTCAAAATAATAGTCCGTTAGAATTAAATGAAGCTAAGGCTCTAATAGAAGCTTATATATCTCCTCTAGGAAATAGCCTAGGAGCTGGATTAAACAACGGTTGGTACAATAGTGCAAAAACACATAAAACATTAGGTTTTGATTTTACTCTAACTACTAACCTTGTCTTAATTAACGATAATGTTAAAGACTTTAAATTCCAAGATATTATAGTAGGAAATGCCTTTAATGATACTGCATCTTCGACTATATTAGGAAATACGGATGGGACATCATTTGACGTGCTAGGAAGTGATGGTACTACATATGAAGTAACTCTTCCAAGTGGAGAAAATATCCCTGTTATAATCGTACCTATGTTACAAGCAGGTGTTGGTATAGGAAAAAGTACAGATCTTAATATAAGATATCTCCCATCTCTTAAATTTGGAAGAGCAGGAAGAGTTGGTGTTATAGGTGGAGGGATTAAGCATGATCTTATGCAATGGATTCCTTTTTTAGAAAAATTAGATGTTAATTTAGCATTCCAAGGAGGATATACGAAAGTAAAATCAAATATTGAACTTATAGATCCAAGTGGTAACGTTAATGATCCTGCACTAGTTGATTTAGATATCTCTGCTATTACAGCAAACCTAATTCTATCAAAAGAGATTACAATATTTACCCCGCATGTAAGTATTGGTTATAATTCAAGTAATACCTTATTCTCTGTTGACGGTAAATATGTGATTGACTCTCAAGCAATACCTGTAGATGCTTTAACTGAGTTTAATTTTGAGACAAAAAATGATCTTAGGACAAATGTTGGGTTAAGAATAGATATGACCATATTCGCATTACAAGCAAATTATACTTTTTCTGAATACCCAACTGCAACACTTGGTCTTGGTATTAATGTAAGGTAATATGTTTAAAAAACACTTATTACTATTATACTCTATTCTTATTTCTTGTAGTTTAAGTGCACAAGTTTTTAATGGAGGGATTAATATAGGCTTAAGTAGTTCTCAAGTAGGGGGCGACAATTTAGCAGGGTTTAATAAAGCAGGTTTTTTAGCTGGGGCCTTTATAAATACAAAAATAGAGGGAAATCTTAAAATTCAAATGGAAATGAATTATATTGAAAAAGGCAGCAATAATCCAGATATGAATGAGAATAGAATTGAAGATATTTCATTGTCTTATCTTGAAATACCTGTACTTTTACAATATGGATCTATTAATATGCTAAAAATTGAAACAGGATTCCTTTTCGGAATATTAATTGATGGCTATTATAATAATTTAAGTGGAAGAATGGAAAATCAAATAAATCCATTTACAGAATATGATTTTGGCGCTCTAATCGGTATGGATTATAAAATATCAGATATGTTCAGTTTAAATACTCGATTAAGTAATTCTTTCTTACCAATAGGACGTGAAGATTATGATAACACTCAAGCCCATGGAAGTTGGTTAAAAGGTAAATATAACTCTGTACTTAGTTTTTCAATACATTACAATCTATAGATGAATAAAAAACAAAAAATAGTTATAGCCGTAACAGGTGCTAGTGGATCAATCTATGCAAAATTACTTTTTGATAAATTAGTATCCTTACATGAACAGATTGAGAAAGTAGCGGTTCTTATGTCAGACAATGCAAAAATAGTATGGGAAAAAGAACTAAACAATAAGGATTATGAAAATTATCCTTTTCAATTCTATAATAAAATGGATTTTATGGCCCCGTTTGCAAGTGGATCTGCAAATTATCAAACGATGATTATTTGTCCCTGTTCAATGGGCACAATGGGTAGAATTGCTAATGGAATATCTAATGACTTAACAACAAGAGCTGCTGATGTAATTCTTAAAGAAAGAAGAAAACTTATTGTTGTCGCTAGAGAGACTCCATATAACCTAATTCATATTAATAATATGAAAATAATAACAGAAGCTGGTGGTATTATTTGTCCAGCAACGCCTTCATTTTATAGCCAACCAATAACCATTAATGAAGTAGCTATCACCGTAGTAGATAGAATATTAATGTTATGTGGTTTAGATGCAGATTTTTATAGGTGGGGAGAAGCACAATAAATCTTTTACTATTAAGTTATTATAGTAATAAGGAAAAATTATAACTATGTTAGAATTTAGTAAAAAGATACTTAGTAAGGTGAGTTTTGATAAGGGATTATTTAGAAAAGAATTAATAAAAAATATAAGATGGCTGAACAAACATGAGATAATAAAGCTAAAATTATGGGCATTAGCAACATTCTCTCAGTATGAAAATATAATTACAGAAGTGTTTGACCAATTAACTTAAAATAAATTAGACTGTGTGTTCGGTCTTGTTTTCCCTAGATGTTTAAATGCTAAATCTGTTGCTTGTCTTCCTCTTGGCGTCCGCATAATATACCCTTCCATTATTAAAAAAGGTTCATATACTTCTTCTATTGTCCCTGCCTGCTCTCCAACAGCAGTGGCAATAGTCGTTAAACCAACAGGTCCTCCTTTAAATTTCTCAATTATTGTAGATAATATTCTATTATCCATCTCATCTAATCCATGCTCATCTACATTAAGAGCTGTTAATGCATACTTTGTTATCTTCTTATCAATATTCCCATCGCCTTTTATCTGTGCAAAATCTCTTACTCTCCTAAGTAATGCATTAGCAATTCTAGGTGTGCCTCTACTTCTTCTTGCTATCTCTAATGCAGCATCTTTTGCAATACTTACATCTAGTATTGATGAAGATCGATTTACAATGTTTGATAATAAATCTAATTTATAATATTCCAATCTAGAATTAATTCCAAAACGTGCTCTTAATGGAGAAGTTAATAATCCTGAACGAGTGGTTGCTCCAATTAGAGTAAAAGGATTAATCTTAATTTGTACAGTTCTTGCATTGGGGCCAGACTCAATCATTATATCAATTTGATAATCTTCCATAGCTGAATATAAATATTCTTCTATAATAGGATTAAGTCTATGTATCTCGTCTACAAATAATACATCTCTTTCCTCTAGATTCGTAAGTAACCCTGCTAAGTCACCTGGCTTATCAAGAACAGGGCCAGAAGTAGTTTTAATGTTTACTCCTAACTCATTTGCAATAATATTAGCAAGAGTAGTTTTTCCCAATCCAGGGGGACCATGAAGTAAAACATGGTCTAATGCGTCTTCTCTCTGTTTTGCTGCTTCGATAAAAACCTTAAGATTATCTACCACTTTTTCTTGCCCTTCAAAATCTATAAATTGCTTAGGACGAAGAGCTTGTTCAAATTCTATCTCTTCTTTTGAAAAATCATTAATATTAGGATCTAATTCTTCTTTCATTTCTAAGAACAAATGTAATACAATAATTCAAAAAAGAAACTTCTGAAAGGTTTCTTAAAATATTTTTTTATTAATTAGGTATGAAGATGCTTACTTTCATCAAGAAAAGGATGATGCTTAATATCAAGGTCTCTTTTTGCTAAACTACTAAATACAACCTTTATAAAGAATCCTAAAAAACCTAGAGCAACTCCAATCTCAGTTATACCTAGGTTTCCTTCACCTTTTAGTGTTCCAGGAGCAAATAATAAATATGAATTAATCCAATGACCAATCAATACTACTGAACACACAATTATCAAAATAGTTTTATTCCTTTTAGCATCCCTACTCATAAGAAATATAGTAGGAACAAGAAAATTAATTATCATACTAAACCAAAATAAAAAACGATAATTAGATTGGTATATTCTATCATAGAAATAAGCTACTTCTTCTGGAATATTTGCATACCATATTAACATGAATTGAGAGAACCACATATAAGTCCAAACAACTGAAAAAGCAAAAAGAAACTTGCCTAAATCATGTATATGACTGTCATTTAAATTTTTGAGATAGCCTTGTTTTTGTAATAATAAACTTATAAGTAAAATTGAAGCAAAACCTATAACAGCCCATTCACTAAAAATATACCAACCAAATAATGTGCTAAACCAGTGAGTATCAATGGACATAATCCAATCCCATGAGGCAGTAGACGATGTTACTGCAAAAAATACAATAAACCATCCAGATACTTTTAGAGATTTCCAATATGATTTCTCTCCAATACCTCCTTCTAAATCACCAGAAAGTGATAATGATCTTAATTTTCTAGCAAAATATATCCATCCAAACACATATATAAAAGATCTTATCAGAAAAAATGGAATATTTAAATATGCTTCTTTTCCAGCGATAATCTTATCATAATTTGGATTCAACACTTCATTTCCATTAGCATCAGTTATAAATTTATCCATAATACCTGGCTCCATCCAATGATAAATGTGATTTCCTCCAAAATGTAAAGCAGCTGTAATTACAATAAATAACATAACTACTGATGTGTATGGAAGAAAAGTCATTATTGCTTCAGGAATACGTTTTAAAGTAATTGACCAACCCGCCTCAGCTACATACTGAAGAGCTACAAAAAATACAGCAAATAATGAAATACCTAAAAAGAAATAATTATTAAATAAAATATTTGTCCAAGCATTATTAAAAGGATGGTCTCCCCCTTTGTCTAACCAAAAAGCCATTACACAGGACAATACTCCAATAATTATCATAATTGTTGATGCTAAACTTATATTTTTATTAATCTTATACATATTTAATCTCTATTATTTCTCTGGTGTTTGTTGAAGAGTTTGAACATATAAAACAATCTTCCATCTTTCTTCCTCTGAAAGCTGTGACGCATGAGGTCCCATAGCGTTTACACCATAGGTAATAGCATGAAATATATGACCAGCTTTAAGCTCAGACATAGTACTTCCTGTCCTTCTAGCCATATTATTATCATTATATGCAGGAACTGCAGAATATACAGGGTGATTAATCGATCCCTTTCCATCACCTAGATCTCCATGACAATGGGTACAAAACATAGCATATAACTTTTTACCATCCTCTATATTCTCTGAGTTAGAATCATATGGATTTATCGCATTATCTCCAGCTAATAAATAACCTTCTAAAGAACCTTCGTAATTAAACGTTAATAATTTTCCTCTTGGAATTGTTCCCTCAACGGGTTTTCTAGCATTAGAACTATCACTATATATTGTGTTTTGACCATAAGTATCTAATGATGGAGATCTATACATATTAGGCATATACTCATAACCTCTTCCACTATTAGTACATGAAGCCAAGGAAATAATTATAGAAATAAATAATATGTATATTGTATTTTTATTCATAATTTTCATTAATTTCTAAAACACCGGTTTCATTAAGAATACTCTTAATCATATCTTCATTATTATCGACCTGTATTTCGACTAAAAACTTATCATCAGTAGTTCTAGGATCAGGACTTGTAGAAGTTGATCCTGGATACATTTTGTTTCTGAAAAAATAGGTGAGCGCCATCAAATGTCCTGCAAAAAGAACTGTACATTCAAACATAATTGGAACAAAGGAAGGTAGATTCTGATAAAAAGTGAAATTTGGTTTTCCTCCAATATTCATTGGCCAGCTTTTTCCTACTCCAGAAATCATAATATAATAAATTAATAACCCTCCAAATGACAAACCAATACATCCATATATAAAAGATGTAATAGCCATTCTCGTTTCTTTAAGACCTAATACAGGATCCAAACCATGAATAGGAAATGGACTAAACACCTCTGTAATATCAATACCCTGACTCTTTAATGATTTTACTGAATTAAGTAAAATCTCTTCATCATCATATATCGCGTGTATTACCTTTTTACTCATTTTTTTCTTTTTTATATTCAGAACCAGAAGACTTCAAAATTGTTTTGAGCTCAGCTTGAGCAACTACGGGAAATGTTCTAGCATACATTAAAAACAAGACGAAGAAAAATCCTATTGTTCCGAGAAAAATACCTATATCTACAAAGCTTGGAGAAAACATGGTCCATGCAGAAGGGAGAAAATCTCTATGTAAAGATGTTACAATAATAACGAATCTTTCAAACCACATACCTATGTTAACAAAAATAGAAAGTATAAATGTTGCAACAAAAGATGTTCTTATTTTATAAATCCAATATAATTGAGGAACAATAACATTACATGTCATCATGCTAGCATATGCCCACCAATAAGGGCCTGTTGCTCTATTTAAAAATGCATATTGTTCAAACTCTACTCCAGAGTACCATGCCATAAACAACTCTGTTATGTAAGCAACTCCTACAAGTGATCCTGTTAGAAGGATTATAACATTCATATACTCAATATGCTTAATAGTTATATATGCCTCCATATTTAGAACTTTTCTTACTATAATTAATAAGGTTTCAACCATCGCAAAACCTGAAAAAAGAGCTCCTAAAACAAAATATGGAGGAAAAATAGTAGTATGCCACCCAGGGATTACAGATGTTGCAAAATCCATACTTACAATTGAATGCACAGAAAATACTAGTGGAGTACATAGACCAGCAAGAACTAATGAAACCTCTTCAAATCTTTGCCAATGCTTTGCTCTACCACTCCATCCAAACGACAAAAAAGTATATAATTTTTTTCTTAGAGGGCTAATCTTTGAACTTAATCTGTCCCTAATCATTGCAAAATCAGGTATTAAACCTATGTACCAAAAAACAACTGAAATTGTTAAGTAAGTTGAAATAGCAAAAACGTCCCAAAGCAGAGGAGAATTAAAATTAACCCATAGAGAACCAAACTGATTTGGAATAGGAAAAACCCAATATGCTAACCATGGTCTTCCCATATGGATAAGAGGAAATAGCCCAGCTTGTACAACTCCAAATATTGTCATAGCTTCTGCTGATCTATTAATCGCCATTCTCCATTTTTGTCTAAATAGTAGTAAAACAGCAGAAATTAATGTTCCTGCATGACCAATTCCAATCCACCAAACAAAATTTGTAATATCCCACGCCCAGTTGACAGTAGAATTCAATCCCCAAGTTCCAAGTCCTGTACCAATAGTATATGCTATACATCCAAATCCCCACAACATTAAAATAGCAGATAGACTAAACAATATCCACCAATATTTATTAGCCTTACCTAAAACAGGTCTTGCAATATCTGTTGTAATATCATGATATGTTTTATCACCAAGTATTAAAGGGTCTCTTATTTTAGATTCTTTATGCATTTAGGATTTATTTCTGATTTTTGTTTGATAAAATACCGAAGGTCGTACATTCAAATGGTCTAATAAATCGAATGCTCTCTCATCTTTTCTCATTTTTGCCACCTTGCTTTCTGGGTTATTAACATCACCAAATATAATTGCATTTGTTGAGCAAGAAGAAGAGCATAGGGTTTGAGCATCTTCGTCACGAATAGGCTCTCCTTTATTTTTAGCGTTTAATTTTAGTTCCTGTATCTTTTGGATACACATACTACATTTTTCAATAACACCTCGGGAACGAACAACAACATCAGGATTAAGAACCATTTTGCCTAAATCGCTATTCATATTAAAGTCAAATTTATCATTCTCTGAGTATTGAAACCAATTAAATCTTCGAACTTTATATGGGCAGTTATTTGCACAATATCTTGTCCCTACACATCTATTATAGGTCATTTGATTAAGCCCTTCATTACTATGTGTAGTTGCTGCAACAGGGCAAACATTTTCGCATGGTGCATTATTGCAATGTTGACACATTACGGGTTGAAAAACAACCTGAGGATTCTCTGCAGCTTTCTCCATTTGCTTATACATATCAATCGTAGGTATGTCTAGTTCCTTTCCTTTTTTGAAGTCCATGTCCGATGAATAATATCTATCTATTCTCATCCAGTGCATATCTCTACTTTTTCGAACTTCTTCCTTCCCAACGACAGGAATATTATTTTCAGCTTGGCATGCAATAACACATTCTCCACATCCTGTGCATGCAGTAAGATCAATTGAAAGATTCCAAAAGTGTCCATTTTCTAAATCATGTGCTTCATACAAACTAACCTCATTTGCTGGGAGCTTTCCTTTATGAGTGTAATATTTTTCCCTGTAGTTGCCAGCAGATGGATCTTTAATATACTCTGAAAGAGAAGTTTCCTTAACTAGGTCTCTGCCCATCATAGTATGATGGAGTTGTATAGAGGCAAATTCATGTTCACCATCAACTTTTTTAATTGTAACATTTTGATGCCCAATAAATGGAAATGCATTAAATCCAACATTATTTCCTGCCTTTCCTGAACTTGTTCTTCCGTATCCAATGGCCATTCCAATTGTGTCTTTAGCCTGACCAGGTTGTATTAAAACTGGTACTGATTTTAATGTTCTATCTCCTGAAGAGATATCTACAATATCCCCGTTTAAAGCCCCATTTGAAACATGCCAATTCTTAAGGCCTAACTCCTTTGCAGTAATTGGAGAAATAGTTAAATAATTATCCCAACATGCTCTAGTAATAGGATCAGGAAATTCTTGTAGCCAAGGATTATTTGCCTGGTACCCGTCACCAATACCTATGCTTTCATAAACTGCCAATTCAATTTTATCATTATCATTATTCTTTACATATTTTCCTTGGAATTTGTAAGGTTTAATTTTTGGTTTATCTTGAGGAAAACTGAAATAGCCATCATGAAGAGATTTTTCCCAATCTAAACCTTTTGATTTCCAATAATTTTTTAAAAATGTTGAATAATCTAAAGATTTTTCCATCCATGAAAATAAACTATCTTGAAATTGTCTAGAGTTAAAAATTGGTGCAATAGTTGGTTGCATCAATGTATAATTTGTGTAAGAAGGATTAGCATCTCCCCAGCTTTCTAAGTTATGCGGTTCCGGGCAAACATAATCCATTAGTTTCGCTGTCTCATCTAGATACAATGAGGTAGATACTTTCAACTCAACTTCTGTTAAGGCTTGAGTAAATAAATCAGCGCTTGGAAAATTATAAACAGGATTAATATTTTGGATGATTAAAGCTCCAATATCCCCGTTTTTCATTTCATCAATTAATAGATTAACTCTATCGCTATCTCCTTGCTTTAAATAGTTAGGAGACGCAATGCTAATAGTTCTTTCATAATTTTTAAGAACCATATTAATATCATTAACTAATAATTGCGTGTTTTTGTTGTTACTATCACAGACAACTATTGACTTTCCTTTGTTAGATAATAACTCTTTATAAATCTTTGTTATCCTAGAATCAATTTTACCTTTATCTCCTTTTAAAGCTTGTAATAGATTAGAAATTAAATAATCTTGTTCAGATGGTTTAATCTGTATCCTTTCATCAGCATTGGCACCAGACAAAGAAAGATTTGTCTCAATTTGATAATGCTTAGACATTTTTTTATTCTTTGGATTTCTTCCTTTGACGTAATCACTGGAGTAATCATTAGAGCCCCAATTTCCTAAGAAATCTGCTCCAAATGAGACAATAGTATTAACTTTATCAAAATAATAGCTAGGCAATGCCCTCACTCCAAAAGCATCGTTATTAGCGTTTAAAAGACCGTCATATGCAACAGAATCCAACATAATGTGCTCAACGTTATCATAGTACTTAATAAAATCTCCTATAATATCTTTAGTTGTTGGACTTAAAATTGAAGATGTTAATATTATTTTCTTCTTATCTTTAAGTTTAACTAGAGAAGACCTAATTTCTTGGTCAATTTCTCTCCAATTAGATTTTTTGCCTGATTTTAAAGGATATTGTAGTCTAGATGAATCATAAACTGATAAAACACTTGCTTGGATTCTAGCATTTGCACATCCTTGATTGTTCTCAATTTTAATTGGCCTACCCTCTCTGGTCTTTACTAGTACACTTGCAAAATCTCTTCCGTCATAAATAGTTGATGCATAATAATTTGCAACTCCAGGAATAATTTCTTCAGGCTTTACTACATATGGAATTGATTTAACAACAGGCGTTTCGCAAGCAGCTAATGTAGCTGCTGCTGTTGTAAAACCTAAAAATTTCAAAAAATCTCTTCTTGATGTGGAAGTATCAGGCAATGTCTTATCTCCAAGGAATTTATCGACAGGCAAATGTTCTGAAAATTCATTATGTGCTAGCTTCTCAATAGCTGGATCATTCTCTAGCTGTGCTAAACCTTTCCAATATTGTTTTTTACTATCCATTTAATACTAAAAATTTATTAATAATGACATTTTCCACATTCTATACCTCCCATTTTGTCAACTGTAATCGGCTGACCTTTATATTTCTCTTTAAGTTGTTCATGAAGATGAGTGTAGTAGTTATTCCCCTCCATTTTAACTTCTGTTTCTCTATGACAATCAATACACCAACCCATAGTTAACTCTGCGTGTTGATATAAAACATCCATTTCTTCTACTGGTCCATGACAATCTTGACATTCTAGTCCTCCAGCTACTACATGTTGTGAATGATTAAAATAAGCGTGATCTGGAAGGTTATGAATCCTAACCCATTTTATTGGTTTTTGTTGATAACCTTCAATGTAAGTTCTAGTTTCAGGGTCAAATCCAATTGCGTCATATATTTTAGCAATCTCCTTTGTTCCAGAAACACTACCTTCATTAATGTAGGTATGACAATTCATACATAAATCCGCAGATGGAATTGAAGAATGCTTGCTATGTCTTGCGCTAGTATGACAATAATTACAATCTACACCGTTTATTCCCGCATGAATTTTGTGAGAAAAGGCTATTGGTTGTTCTGGCATATAATTTGTAGTAACACCTACTCCCATTAACAAGTCAAACACAAATTTCAAACTAACAATAACAAATACAGCCCCAACAAATAACACATTAATATTATTTGAGACAAATAATTGATACTGACTAAATAAAGTTTGAGGTATTGTTTCAGTCTCTTTACCTAAAGCGGTTTTAAGACTGTTTTTTACAGAAACTAATAAAAATACAAGAGTTGCTAAAATTAATGCAATAATCATCATCTTAGTTGAAAAAGACATTCCTTGCTCTACAGAATTTACAGCATTATTAGAAGCTATTTCTTCTTTAACAGGAGGATTTGCAAGATAATCTAACAGTGCTGTAAATTCATCATCTGAAAAATCAAATGATGTCATAACACTCTTATTATAAGCTTCAAAAACCTCTATAGCTCTTTCATCTCCGCTAGCAATAAGAGCTTGTGAGTTTCTAATCCATGAGATTAACCATTCTTTTTCATACTTATCTGTAACGCCTTCAAGTCCAGGCCCAACTAAACGAGCTGAAGACATTAAATGACAAGATGCACAATTTTGTTTAAATATCTTTTCTCCCTCCTCGACTTGACCATATAAATTAAAGCTAAAAAGGGATCCTAAAAGGAAAAGAAATATATTAGATCGTAATGTTCTAAATAAACCCATGCTCTTTTTCAATACAATTTCTTGATTCGATCGCAAATTTATATTTTTCTGTCTACATAGAAACATATGAAAAATCTTTTTTTTTGTAATTTAGAAGAGTTCTAAATAACAACTTTCTTAACTAGTTAAATAATAAATTCAGTAATTATATCTAATCAACAGCTACAACCTCTTTTATTATAGGCACATGCTGCTTAACAACTGCTTCTATACCATTCTTAAGGGTTTGAGTATTAATCTCACATGTACCACATGCTCCAATTAACCTAACTTGAAGTGTAAAATCTTCAGTCACATCAATAACTTGCACATCTCCTCCATCCTGTTGCAAATAAGGCCTTATATCTTCAAGAGCTTTTTCTATGTTGTGTAATATTTTTTCTTTTTCATCCATTTTATTAATACTTTTTTAAGTTGAACAACCTCTTGTATGTGTGATCTTAACTGACTCGGTTGGTTTTAAATTAACATTTCTTTCTTCTATTGCGCTAATCACATTCTTTGTCATATTTAACATTTCTAAAGCAATCGGAGTTTTCTCTTGTAAAATAGCAGGACGGCCTGCATCAGCTGCTTCTCTGATAGATTGAACAATAGGAATCTCAGCTAACAAAGGTATATCCATGTCTTCAGATAGATCTTTAACTCCCTCTTTGCCAAAGATATAATATTTATTTTCTGGCAATTCCTTAGGCGTGAAATACGACATGTTTTCAATTATACCTAAAACTGGCACATCAATACTCTTCATTCGAAACATTTCAATTCCTTTCTTAGCATCGGCCAAAGCTACTTCTTGAGGAGTACTTATAATTATAGCTCCAGTTAATGGAATAGATTGAACTAAAGATAAATGTATATCGCCAGTTCCTGGAGGAAGGTCAACAACCAAATAATCTAAATCTCCCCAATAAGCATCCCATAATAATTGATTTAATGCCTTAGAAGCCATTGGTCCTCTCCAAACCATAGCCTGTTGGGTTTCTGCAAAGAATCCTATTGAAAGTAACTTAATATTATAGTTCTCTAATGGCTTGATTTTAGACTTTCCTTCTACATCAATAGCTAGCGGTTTTTCACCACTCAGCCCAAACATAATATGCATAGAAGGGCCATAAATATCAGCATCAATAACACCAACCTTAAATCCAGAATTTGACAACCCAATTGCCAAATTAGCAGCAATAGTTGATTTTCCAACCCCTCCCTTGGCAGATGAAACTGCAATTATATTCTTAACACCAGGAATAGGGTTCCCTTTTATTACCGTGTTAACTGGAGGAGTATTAACTGTTAAGTTTACCTTTACAGATAAGTCATTGGCAATAACATCATGAAGAATTTTAATACAACTATTCTTAACACTCTGCTTATACTGTAAAGTAGGATTAGCAACTTCTATATCTAACTCAATTTCTTTTCCAAATATTTGAATATTCTTAATCGCTCCAGCTTCAATTATACTAACCCCTTCTCCTGGAAGAGTAACTTCTTTTAATGCTTTTTGTATATCTTGTTTAGTTAATTTCATCAATGAACAAATATACTCTATTTTAAACTAAAACTTAAATAAGTAATTGGAAGATCTTTCTCTAAATGTAATTTCTCATAGTGTGTTTTAATATCCATATGCTCACGACTCTTTTTGTCATTATAAATATCATTACTAGAATCATGTAGAAGATGACCTTCTTCAGCAATAACATCTAAAGTGAATTGATGTAAAAACTGACTGTCAGTTTTTAAGTGAATACGTCCTCTTTTTTGTAAAATATTTTGGTATCTTTTTAAAAAATTTGGATGCGTTAATCTCTTATTAGCTCTTCTCTTTTTAATCTGAGGATCTGGAAACGTAATCCATATTTCGTCAATTTCTTCTTTTGCAAAACAAGACTCAATCCAATCTATTCTTATACGTAAAAAACCTACATTTATCATATTATCATTTAAAGAATCTGTTGCCCCTTTCCATATTCTTGCCCCTTTAATATCAACACCTATAAAGTTTTTTTTAGGATACTTTTTAGCTAAAGAAAACGCATACTCTCCCTTACCGCACCCTAATTCTAATACTATTGGATTCTGATTCTGAAAAAAGTCCTGCTTCCATTTTCCTTTTAAAACATAACCTTGCTTTAGCTCTTCTAAGCTAGGCTGCTTTACATGCAAGTACTCCTCCAACTGAAGAAATTTTTTTAATTTATTTTTTGCCAATTTTTTTCTTTGAGACAAAAATAATAGTGTTTTAATTATTTTAGCACTATGGAATCAAAAAAAAGAATCTTAGTAGCTCCTTTAGATTGGGGACTTGGCCATGCAACAAGATGTATACCTGTAATTAAGGGGTTAATAGATAATGATTTTGAAGTTATTATTGCTGCTGATAAAAGACCCCTGCATTTATTAATGAATGAATTTCCTGATATAAAAACAATTCGTCTTCCAGGATACAATGTTTCTTATTCTAAATATCTTCCTATGAGTATCTGTATGCTTTTACAAAGTGTAAAATTCTTTTTTAAGATAAAAAAAGAACAAAATATGCTCAAACAAATTATTAAAGAATATAGTATAGATGGAGTTATTTCAGACAATAGATTTGGACTTAGCTCAAAACAGGTGCCCTGTATCTTTATCACACATCAATTAAAAATCAAACTTCCTTGGTGGGGAGATGATATCTTTAGTCATCTAATACAAAGAATTAATTATCATTATATTAAAAAATATACCACTTGCTGGATCATGGATTGTGAAAAAGAAAATATAGCTGGAGAGCTTTCGAATCCATTTAAAATTCCTAAAAATAGTATCTATATAGGAACACAATCTAGGTTTATAAAAAAAGAGTTAAAAAAGAAATATGATTTTATCGGCATAATATCTGGGCCTGAACCTCAAAGAACAATTTTTGAGAATGGATTAATACAAGCATTACAAAATAGAAAAGAGAAATCTTTAATTATATTAGGAAAGCCTGAATTAAACACAGAAAAACAAATAGGTAATCTCACTATAATTTCTCATCTTAATTCACAAAAATTAAATACCGCTATCCTACAATCAGAACTTGTAATTTGTCGTTCAGGATATTCTACAATTATGGATTTAATAAAATTAGAGAAAAATGCTTTCTTTATTCCAACTCCAGGACAAACAGAACAAGAATATTTGGCTCGTATTTTAATGCAAAAAAAAATATGCTACATGCAAAAACAATCAGAATTTAATCTGGAATTAGGAATATATAAATGTGGAGATTTCTCAGGTTTTAAAAATAATAAGCACACTCAATATAACTGGAAAGAATTATTTTCATTTACCTTTTGCTAAAATAAAAGAAAAGGTAGACCCTTCTCCTTTGGTGCTACGAACATTAATGGTTTGATTATGACCTTCTAAAATATGTTTAACAATGGCCAATCCAAGACCTGTTCCTCCTATCTCTCTAGACCTATTTTTATCTACTCGATAAAATCTTTCAAATAATCTACCTAATGCTTCTTCTTCTATACCTATCCCATTATCAGCAACTTCTATAAGCATATTCTGATGCATGTCAAAAAAATTAACCCGTGTTTTTCCATTTTCTTTTCCATACTTAATTGAATTACTGACAAGATTCATCATAACTTGTTGAATCTTGTCTCTATCTCCCATCACTAAATTAGTCTGTGTTTCATTATTCAATTCTAAGGATATCTGCATCTCATTCGCTGTCATCTCAAGTGCATCAAAAACATCTTGAACTAAGACAACAATATTAAAAGGCTGAATATCTAACTCTGATTGTTCTGTCTCTAAACGTGATATTACCTCTAAATCTTCTACAATATTAATCAT